>Ga0099823_1002407_pt1 | contig 16867 bp, 16 predicted proteins | sample CowpearedBW_FD_76831 | JGI IMG/M metagenome (GOLD analysis project Ga0099823, IMG submission 76831) | Root nodule microbial communities of legume samples collected from California, USA - Cow pea red BW | ecosystem: Host-associated > Plants > Roots > Nodule | place: USA: California | collected...
GTAATTAAATATTTGTTAGTACTATTGAGTGAATGTAGATAAAATAAAATCTGCGTTTAGAACCATGAACTTTGAAAAAATAGATGTTAAAGTTTTAGACTTTCATTAATTTTAAGTAATAACTTATACGTGTGCTTTTATTATCAATAGTAGCAGAAGTCACCTGAAGAAACCTCGTCACAGAGCATACTCCTTAATTGAGCAGAAGATGGCGAGGTAGCCAATGCTAACGTCAAGCAACCAATAGCAGCTGCCTGCCATCAAAATTCAATGTTATACTGTCATTGTTAGAGAAGGACAAACAAAACTTTAGACAATTAATCGGACAACTAACCAGCAGACCACTTCGTTCACTTTTCAACCAAAATCCTTCTTCAATCCTTGTCCTAATAGATGTAACAGCAATAGGCAACAAATTTGGCGGCATTCTTGAATATCTGTCAAAACAATGATTTCAGTAGACATACCTACTTTACATTCAGAAACAGAGAAGGAAATATAACACCTAATATGCATTAAAGAATCAAGAAGCATAAATGGTGTTAGTGCAATTTATGCAATTAAATATTTAGCCTACAGTTAAATTGATAAATATCATTATCTTTAATTAATTGTTTTATTCTATCTAGAAGAAACACAAATACTCTCACCTGTGTATCTCCATTCCTATTATACAAAAATAATACAATTTTAAAAGCACTTGAGAAAATAGGTGATTTTCTAAGAATGGCTTTGAAAGGATTTTGTGGAGAAATAGAAAGATTTGTTAGTGAGAGAACTATGTCCACTTATGAACAATTTAACATTTCCTTTGGTTACTTCTGAGCAAAGTAATTATACTAGATTACAATATTATTTTTATGTAAAGAACTTGTGTGGCTCCCAATTAGAAATTTAATCAAATATAATGAAAAAAATGTTTATTTCAACGAGAAAATAGTCTAACTAAAAAATAACACCAAAAGCAGCTATTAAAAAATGTATCCTCGTTATAAATAATTCCTTCCCACATTTTCTTAACTTTACACTACAACTTAGGACAAGAAGGACTGTGTTTTATACAAACTATATATTAATCTTAAATATCGTGTGGAAACCAACTCTAAACATGCACAAAAGGAAGCTGGGCCATCACTACCTTCAATTTTATATTATTTCAAACTGAACAATTATTATACTACACATATGAATACTCAAAACAGAACTAAACCTTAAAGAAATTTATGATAGCTAAATAAGCCACAGCTTATAGAAAACGGCCATCAATCTATGAGCAATTACGAATGTAATAATCTAGTAAAAAATGAAAGATTATGTTAAAATCAGAAATGAAAACATTAAATAAAAAAACTAGAAGAATATGAACTAGAGAGTATAAAGGAAGAAAAAAGAACAGAACTCAAGGAATAAGATTGATGCCCAACTTTGTAGCCTCCTCAAATTCACCCTTACAGCTTGTTTGATAGGAGACAGAAAGGAAATAAAGGCAATGAATTCGATTTGATGTGTTTTCTAGGAAAGAACTGGGAAGGGAGAATGAAGTAGTTAATGGGTCTCACAACTACTTTTCCACAATATTTCTCCCTTATTTCTACTAATCTCTCTATCTCTCATCTCATCTCTATTGAAACTGAAGAGAAATGCAATCCTTCCTAAGTGAAAATACAAAGTTCAGCGAACCTATCATCATTTGGTATCAGAGAGGGTCAATCTCGCTTTGTCACTGCCAGATGAGTTCACAAATGCCTGCCACAGGCCACCATCGTTCTCTCCATTGAGCACCTAGTTTTGTTAGTCTCATCAAGTGATGCAAAACCTATAGTCATCATCATCATCAGCAATCGAATGATAGACCTGAATATGTTTTCCGATACCAGATATGAAGCACCTCTCAAAGCAACAAATAAAACCATTGGTCACCTAGGTACCTTCCTCTAGACAAGCTGCTAGCACATCTTTGTGCGACTAACCTAGGTGCGTGCATGCACCAAAATGATGTCATGTTGCCTCTATTGCTCTTACCGGCCTCTCTTCTCCCCATTCCACCCTCCTTTCCGGCCTTTCCCACTGATTGGAGTTTGGATCCAAACACATTGAAAGATCCTCTTTTACTCATGTCGTCTCTGTATTTGATTTGTAATGTCATCTGTCCCTGACCACTCAATTTCTAGGAACTCTTCTCCTAGAGTTCCTCATTTTATTACTTTAATCAATGGGTCCAAAGTTGCTTCCCATGGAGTTGGTCAAGTCTCCTTTGCTTCCTCCATCACTCGAAATATTTTTCTTCTTGTCCTCACTTGTCCTTTAAACCTTATTTCTCTAACTCAATTAACTATGTGATTAAATTGTTCATTAATCTTTCATTCCAATTCTTCTGTTATATGTAGGAGCAAGGTACACGTCAATTGATTGGCAAGAGAAAAGAAGCTAAAGGACTCTATTGTCTTCAAACCAAATCTTTTATGTCCTGTTTTGCATCCTCTCCTCCAAAATTTTGCACCGCCACTTAAGGCATCTACACTTATCAGACACACATCAACTAGGGTTATAGTGTGAAACATGTCAACTAAGCAAACAAGTTCGATCCTCCTTTGCATGGAGACTTGTTGCAAGATGTAACTTTCCCTTTTGTATAATTCATTTTGAAAATTGGGGCCAAGCCAAGTCACCTTTTTTAGTTTTGAAATTGTTACATTTATTGCTTAATATTCTCATTGTACTAGGGTTTACTAAACGAAAAGATTGATCTGAAAAATTGTCTTTATTGGCCTTTTCTCAATGAAACACAAAAATCAGTTTAGCCAAGTTATCAGCAATTTTAGGAGTGATAATGCCAAAGGAACTTTTCATTTAGCTTCTCTACTCTTTTAAGCGCACATGGCATTTTACAATAATCCATATGTTCTCATACACCTTTGCAAAATGGTAAAGCAAAGAAAAAAGATAGACACTTTGTTGAGACAACTTGTACCTTATTCCTTGAAGCAAATGTGTCAATTCACCACTGAGGTGCCGTTCTTATAGCTTGCTTCCACATAAACAGGAGTTCCTCTTCCTCCCTCTGACAATAACATTTGCTTTCTATCCTATTTTCCAATGAACATGTTTCATGTGTCTCCCCATGCTTTTTAGTGTATATGTTTTGTTCATGACATCTTCCCTATATTAGACAAGTTATCTACAAGAGCTCTCAAATGTATTTTCCTAACATTCTCGTCTCCAAAAATAATATCACTATTATTGTCCTTCGTTTTTTGCTTTGTAAATTTAAAATCCTTAATGTTCCGTCAAGGATAACTGCATATTAATATTAATGTTTCCTTTAATAAACTCACGTGACAATTACTAAAGACCAAACATATATTTAACTACTTTACAGAGTTCAAACTAAATTCATGGAAATAGAATATTTGTACTAAGGCTGTAACTTTTTTCTCTTATTGTACTAAAAACGAAACATGTCAATACTTGTTTTACTGAACCGACTATTTACTCATAAAAATGTGTCACTATAATTATTAAAAGTTACCCATTTATAATTTAAAAAGTAATTAACGATAAAATATTTATTAATATAAACGATAACATAAACTCATACGATCGATTATGTTAATAAATATTTTATTATTGTTTACATATAAATGGTTCGACAAAGAGAAGATTTATGATTATTTTATATACTTCCATAGCAAATCTTCTTGTTTCATGAGAAAGTTTATCATCCACTTTTTGCTTCATTTTCGCACTTTCTTTGCTTGTCTCTGCAAATAGTAAATCATCAAATCCAAACTCACCGTAAAGCAAGACCAATTGTCAAAGGGTACAACTAGATATATGGTCTCAACTACTATGGTGACATTTCCCCGTGTAACCGAGATTACCACTATTAGACATTTCTTTGTCATGGCCACTATTTGCCATTGGCCTCTCTACCAGTTGGATATCAAGAATGTATTTCTTCACGAAGATCTAGAGAAGAAAATCTACATGAAATTACCTCCTATGTTTCTTGTGGGTTAGTGTATAAATTGTGCTGGTCCTCGTTTGGAAAATTCAAGTACAAACTTTTGGGCTAAAACATAGTTAAGTTGATCATTTGATTTATATACTTAATTGTATATGTTGATGATATAATCATCAAAGGTAATGACACCACTAAAATATGCAATCACTTTCAAACCAATGATCTTAAATACTTTCGAATTATTGACAAACTCAATCAAATGAAGGTATTTTAAATCTTCAAAAGATATGCCTTAGAAATCCTAGAAGAAAGAAGTAAAATTGACTGTAGATGTGCGGAAAATCCAATGGACAGAAACCGAAAATTAATAGTAGAAGAAATTGATTTTGTTCGAGTCGTGGAGATGACCATCAATTCAGTTTATATGTTAAAGCTAAAGCAGTACATACAAACTACTTGCTCAAGCTAAAGCAGGTGTTACAATTGTACAAGTTAACTTATGCATGCTTTCCTATCTATCTATATGGTAGGATTAATCATTGCTTTTCTAGATATTTGATAGAGGAACTCCTATATATGGATGTATGAGCTAAGAGATGAAATACACTCTTAAGCATTTTTTCCATACTTCTATCTCAAGTCCCCCTTTACAATTATCTAACAAGATCTTTTATGGCTCTGATCATGAAATTATAAGAGAACCAATAACCAAAACCAAAAAGAATATTGTTTGGATGTGGACTTTAAGCCTAACTCAACCCCACAAAATTGGCTTGTAAGGTGAGGTTTGCACATCACTTATATACTACAAAATTGTCTTATCTCTAGTCGATGTGGGACTTCCAACACACACCCCTCACGCTGAGGTATATACATCTCATGCATGGGACTAGAAATTAATTGGTGGTCCGTTAGCGGCCCGATAGCGGGTGGAAAAAAAATGTCCAAAAAATCTTGCTAGGATAGGCTTTCTTTTTTCCTTTGTTAAACGATAGCTCTGATATCATGTAATGCATAACACTTGTCAATCTTGTGACCTAACTTCTCACAATGACACTTGTGTGACAATCAGGCTGCTCTTCATATTAGATCTAATCTTGTCTTTCATGAGAGGACCAAACACATTGAAATTAACTGTCATTTCATTCGGGAAAAGATTATGTAGGGAGACATCAAAACTGAGTTTGTTAACTCAAGTGATCACTTAGCAAATATTTTTACTAAGTCTTTACAGAGGTCTAGAATTGATTATATTTGTAACAAGCTTGGCACATACACTTTGTATGCTCCAGCTTGAGAGGAGTGTTAGATATTGTTTGATATTGTTAAGATATTGTTAGATATTATTAATCACAATATCAAACAATATCCTCTATTTTCTATTTATTTTTAGTTACTCTTATTAGTTGTACCTCTATTATAAATACCCTATGTGTGGTTTATACACAAGGGAGATTAATCTTAAATCCTATTTTCTATATATTCAACAAATATTATACATATTTATAAGAGTAAAAGAAACAAAGGAAAAATGTACCATTTCAATTATAACTAAATTGAAAAATAGAATAAGCAAAGAAACATACGGTGTAGATGATATCAAAAGCTTGATAATCCTGAATAACAAAGCCAACAATTTAGTATGAGCTTCATGCTCTATTAGGTAAAGAAGACCTACATCATTGCAAAAGAGACAAAAACTGCAAAATTAAGCAAAATATGAAAATAAATAATGAAGAGACAAGAAAAAAATCAAAAGCACATAATATATGCCTTTAGGCCACAATCTATTCAGATACTAATGTTATAGATACCTCTATGAAGTTCAAGTAAAATCTTGCCGAGGGAGCTTGAGAGTGCCATAAAAGATCCAAATTTGTTAGACTCCTTATATTCAGCTACTTGTAGGAAAATCGAAGACAGGCCATCCATCATGGTTACTAGCGTGGTTGCAGATGCCATACGTGCCTGAGTAACACAAACAACCTTTTCTTAGCCAAGAAATCAAGAACACAATAAAACCACAACCCTTGTTCATGGGAGGTGAAGGGGATAGTTGAGTATTATGTAAAGGGTAAAACTAATTAGTTGCATGCATACGAAGGACATGCATATGGAAATTGAAAAAAGAACAAAACTGCATACTACATAAAACATGTCAAAAGAAAGTTTGTTAGAATAAAATTGAATGAATGCCAAAATACTGGAATAGCTACCATATGATGAATGGAGAAGGGAATTCTAGTATCATACTAGAATTCAAGCAAAAGATAGAGGTAAAATTCTCATCCAATATCAATGCTAGGATAGTTCAATCCAAATCCAACTTTCTTGGCACTCTTGTTGAAGTAGCCATACCATTCTAATTATTAGATATATGTTAGAGATATGATTAGATTACATTAATCAGGGATATATGATATGATTTGATAGGAAAAAATCTTAAGAAATATTTCCCTTTACTAGATATTGATTAGAGATGTCAAAATGGGCTTTAGGCCGTGAGCCACCCGGCTCACCAAGGGTTCGAACCAAATTGGGTTAGAAAAAATTTAGCTTTTTTAAATGTAGGTCAAATTGGATCGGCTCACTTAACCTGCAAATTAAACGAGTTCAAGCCAGGTTGAAGGTGGGTTGATCCGCAACCCCCCAACAACAACCTTTTATTAGCTTTATACCATTTTATATAAATTTCTTATTACAATTATTTACTACTTATAATTATGTAGGTCAACAATATGATAATGTTGTTCAATAATGTTTGCATAGTTTGAATGTTTAATTTGTTTGCTTATCAAATTATGCAGCTTGACACTAATTTTCATCTACAATCTCTATAATAATATTACGTAAAATAGGTGAATACTTTAATTATATTGCTATAAAATAATTAGCCGAGACAATCCACTCAAATGGTATTGTAATAAATATATAAAATAAATTGAAAGACTATCGTGAGCTTTTGTCTATCATTATATCTTTCGTTAATGAAATCCAAAATTAATTTGGCAAAGTAATCAAAATTTTATGAAGTGATAATGCCAAAGAATATTTTACCTCTCATTTCTATACACCATTAGGCTTACAGCATTTTACATCAGTCTACCTGCCTTCACACACCTTATCAAAACGACATAGTAGATGTATGAAATTGATCGCACTTTATTGGTTAGTGCAAATATAGGGTGATGTTATCCTAACTACTTGTTTTCTTATTAACAAACTACCAACTTCCTCACTTTACAATAAAGTTTCTTAATCCATTCTATTTCCAAAGAAACCCCTTGTATAATTATCCTCATGGTTTTGGTTGTGTATACTTTTAATGATATGTCTTCGAGTTTAGACCGATTCCCACATGTTACTCTCATAAAACCAAGAGATACTTTATGTTTGCTAGTATAACTTTTGTTTAAACAACTCCATTTTCCCTCCTATAAAAGGATACTTTTTTTCTCTAAGATATTCTGCCTATGTTAATAATTAAGTCTTTTGTTCCTCCTGCTCCTATCACCCTAAATTTCGTATGGAATCCACCCTATCCAAATGACTAGTCCACCTTTTACTATCGATCAATGCACGAACCAAATGGCTAGTCCTACTCAATCATCACCCAATACCACAGCACCCAATAATGATGACTCATGTTAGCCATTTTATCGAAAACATACTCCTTTAACTCATAATCCACATCCTATATACAATTCTCTCTCTCAATTTGTCTCCTTCCAATTGTTATCGATATCGGATAACACAATATCGGCGACCCAAAAAACCTTTATAAAGTTATAAAGGAAACTATAACATGTTATGGTGGAAATATTACGGTAAAAAACAATATAATACTACCACATAATTTTAATGCAAAAGAAATGATATAATGACTAAAGGTTAATAATACTTTACTGAAGGAGTAAGGTAAAAGAATAAGAGAGGTGGAAGTAAGAGGTAAAAGAATAAGAGGAGGGTTGTAGGTTTAAGTTAAATAATGTTATAATGGGTCTAGCCCAATTTTTAAGCTTATGCATTGAACATTCAAAAAACACAAAACATTGGGCAAAGGCAAAATAGAAGAGAGATTGAGTGTATGAGTTTAGGTTAATAATATTTTACTGCACCATTAAGGTAACAGAATAAGAGAGGTGACAATAAGAGGTAAAAGAATAAGAGAGGGGTTGTAGGTTTAGATTAAATAATGTTATAATGGGCCTGCCCAATTTTAAAGCTTATGCATTAAACACTCAGAAAACAAAACATTGAAAGATGCAATTAGGGTTTTTGCACTGCAATCTGTTCTCCCAGCCGCTTCTGCATTATCTCTTCCACTTGTAGTTGCTTATCTCTATCCATTCCACTATTTTCGCCATCACCATTTCACCACCGCCAATTGCCATGCAAAAAGTGGCTGCCATGGACCGCCACGGACCGCCACGGAAAACCTGCTTCGCCACCACCTTATTGTGGCGGCAGGTTGGGAAATCGCGACCGTTTTCTGCCATGGCACCGCCATAGCCAACATTTGATAACAGTGCTCTCCTTCCTATTTTTCTTTTATTTCCTCTGCATCCTCAATTACTATTCCTAAAAATGTGACAAAAGCACTTGACGATCCTAGATGGAGACAAGCCATGACTTCAAAAATGCAAGTTCTTGAAACCAATAGTATATGGAAGTTATTTTTTCTTCTATCAGGATAGTTGATTATCATTAGGTCTATAGCATAAAAGTTGGACCACTAGTGAAGTTGATTGTCTCAAAGCTTCAATAGATGGTCAAAGGATACACTCATGAATAGACTCAATTATGGTGATACTTCCTCTCCAGTAACATAAATGACTATGGTATGTCTTTTTCTTGCCATGGCAGTCATTCGTCATTAGTCACGTTATCAATTGGATATTAGAAATGTTTTTCTGTAAGTTGATCTAAAGAAAAAAGTCTACATAGAGCAACCCCTGGGTTTGTCGCTTTGGTGGAATCTAGTTTTGTTTGTAAATTATGTTGTTCTCTTTGTGGTCTCCCTTGAAAATTTTGATATAATAATTACACAAACCAGAATCTCTCCACTATAGGAGAACTTATGCAATCATCATCAAACCAAGGATCTTGAAAGTGCCATATTGTTTGGGCATTATAGTAACTTAACAAAAAGTTATTGTAATTTCTCAAAAGGAAATATGCTTTAGATATTCTAAAAGAGACAAGTACGATTGACTATAAACTAGTAGATAGTCGTATGAATCCAAATCAAAAAGTAATTGCAAATCAAGGTGAATTTTTCTCTGATCTAGAAAGATATAGAAAATTGGTTAGAAAACTTATTAATCTTACTATTCCTAGACTGCATTTGCCTTTCGCAGTTGGTGTGAGTCAATTCGTGCAGACTCCTTATATTGATCATTGGAATGTTGTCATTTATATAAACTTTGGTGAACCTAAGTGAAAATAAAGGGGGCAAAAGTGTAATAGTGCAGACTCCTCGTATTGATCATTGGAATGTTGTCATTTATATAAACTTTGGTGAACCTAAGTGAAATTAGAGGGGACAAGAGTGTAACTAGCAGCTAAGCTGGCAAAATGTTGAAGAGTGTCGTGAGAAAATAGGCAACAGAGAGGTGTATTTGTTAAGAGTGGACAATTGATTAAGTTGTGAGAGACTAGGCCTCATAGAAGCATAGAACTGCTTCATCTTTTTTCTTCAACACTTCAGACTTTCATCTCAATAGTAGTGTTTTCATTTTGCTTCTTGTCTTTGATTTTCAATCCTCATAAGTTGGTAATGAGCAAGGCACCCAATTTTATGTCCTAATTCCAAGTTCTAAATAAAATAACTACAACTAACAAGCCAGAATAACATCATATATCACATGTTTGCATCTAAAATATTATATCAAAATATGTGACCCTTAAAATTCAAATAGAAATTTAGAACAAGACATTTATACACAAGAATCAAGGCCATTGTCATTACCTTCAAACAAGGATCAAACAGCAAGCTTGTCATTAAAGTTGCATCATGCATCCTATGAAAATACAAATTAAAAAAAACAGTTACAAAACAATATCAAATGGAGAGAAAGATTAAAGTTTGATTGCATTCACAAAAAGGAGGAATCGTTTGGCCATACCTTGCTTGTAGTGTATCACTAGTTGGCAAAAGCAAGGACCATTGCATGGACAAAGATTTAGAATCAGCTTGACAAAGATCCTTCCCATCCCAACATATAAAAGAATAATAAGAAAAAGAACAATCAATCACCACAAAGTTAGCAAAGCTTATATGTCATAGATGATGGTAACCAAGCAAGTTAAACAGTAAAGACAAAAAATCATATATTTATATCTTCCTTTTGAGTTATTGGAGCAAGAAATGGTAGCAAAAACTCGAAGTTTGGAATAGGTTTTTTCTTCCTTCTGAAAATGTTTGAAAAATTAAGGAACTAGAAATTGGTTCTCTTGCATTTGAAAATGTAAAAGGAAATAATTACAGTGTGCTCTCGAGAATGATTCTAATTTTCTATATTAAATAATGGAAGTATTAAAGTGTCACTTTGTTATTTGGCATCTCAATTATGTTGGTACCCCAAATAACAACAATCATTTGCAGCACCCAAGTACCATAATAACAAATAAAACAATCATGCAAGTGAGAGGACTAGGCCAAAACCAACTAAGAAAACCTATAATGTTTAAGAGAAAATCTATGATTCTAGTTGCTTTAATGCTTTCAATTTTTAAAATGATTGGTTTCTAACAAAACATTTGAGGAAGTCACCAAAGGAGATCTCAAATCAAATACTTGAACTATGTAAGAACAAAAGAATTATTTTATTGATAACTATCACACAAGTTGCATTTTCATCCTCTCTATTTGTAATAATCAAAACCTTATAAATAAGGAAATTAAAATATACCAAAATGAATAGAAAGATTCCAAAGATATTTTTTCCTAATTACTATGGATATATTGAGAATATTTCTATCCTAAAATCTACTATTTAAAACAAAAAAAAAAATATTCCTAAAACCTTGGTTTTTATCCATGCCAAATAGAATTTTGTGATCAACATAGCCAACCTCACCTAGTGGGAAAAGGCTTGTTGACCCTCATGAGTCCAGAAAGCAATTTTGCTACATCTTCGTCTCTCATTTGAACTTGTTGATACCCAGATTTCAAGTCCAGCATCGAAGAAATATGAGCTCCTCCCAGCTCATCTAACAATTCGTCTATGATGGGTATAGGGAACTTGTCTGGTATGGTGAGCTTGTTTAAAGCCCGATAGTCCACACAAAACCTCCATCCTCCATCTTTTCTTTTTTTACTTAAATGATTGTGCTACTGTAAGAACTGTTATTGGGTCTAATGATCCCTCCAACCGTCATTTCTTGCACAAACTTTTCAATGTTTGTCTTTCGATAGTAAGGATACTGATAAAGCCTTATATTCGGAATGTTGGAGCTTCCTTTAAGATGAATGGCATGGTCACAGTCCCTTTTTGGAGGCAAGACAGTAGGCTTGGTGAATATATCTTCATAGGCTGCACTTACATCAGCCATGGTGGGGTTGATAGGGTCCTTTTCCTTAACATCAGACATCATAGTGGCTTGACAGGACAACATATATCCTTCTCTTTGTTAGTTAAGAGCCTTCACCATCGTCTTCCATGATGCTTGTGATTTGCATAGGGAAGGATCACCTTGCATACTCTTCTTCGCACCTTTGTCTCCCCAAGTCAGAATCAAATGTTTAAAGTTAGCTTTGACATTCCCCAAGCTAGCCAACCAACCCATCCTAACACCAAATTTGTCCCTCCTAACTCCATGATGACAAAAAAGTTGAACAATAGGAATTCCTTTTACTTCAACTTCCATGTGCTTGCATATTCCTTGATTCCTCACTTCGTCGCCTGTTCCTACCTCCACCTCATAGTCCTTCGTCTCATTCACTTTTAAGTTAAGTTGCTTAACTAATTCCTTTGAAATGAAATTAGCTGAAGCACCATATCTAGCAAAATTATCACCTCTTTGCCCTTAACCATGCCCACCACCTTGAAAGATCTATTAGAAGTTAAGCCTTCTTTGCTTTGTAGAGAAATTTGCAGTACCTTGTTGATGAGAGGCTCGCCCTTATCCTCCTCTTCTTCACTCCCTTCTGATTCTTCGCCTTGATCCTTAAATCAATTTGCAAACAAGATCCCGACCCCATATTTCTCCACATTTAAAACAAAGCCTTTACCTTGGATAGTAGGAACTACTTCTTTCTCTCAATTCCGCTTGGATAGTTTCCCCCCACTTAAGGACTTCTCCCCAAGGTTTATTTCCTGCATCTTGCTGCTCATTCCCTCCTTATTTCCTCCTCGCTCCCACTTAGTGAAACCTCGAGTATGCCTTCTCGTTGTCTTCTCCATCCATTTTTTTTTTCTGAATTCATCAGTCCCTCTTTGTGCAAAGCATTATCCATCTCTTCCAACAACGAAGCCCTACCCATCATCTCCTTGAGAGACCCCGTCGTGAATAATTTCAACTCAGCTTGAATCTCTTCCTTCAATCCATTGAGGAAAATGCCCTTCAGCATTATTCTATCCTCCTTGCTCAACAATGCGGACTCACGTTCAAACTTCTCCCTATATTTCATCACTGAACTGGTCTGCTGAAGACTCAATAAGGGCCAAAAGGATTTTGGACCAGCCCTGGTTGAAAGCGTCTAATCAACGCACTTTTAAACTCCTCCCATATGGTTTTTTGACTTTGTTGTCCACCATTGGTACCAATTTAATGCCTTATCTTCCAAGGCTATTACCATCGTATCCAGTTTTCATCATCATCCACAGATTGAGTTTGAAATATCGTTCAGCCCTAACGATCCAGTCATCTCCTCTAAATATTGGAATCTTAAGCTTCCGCCCTCCGAAATAACGGGAAGACTCACAACTACTAGTTCAGGTCGTGTAGCTAGCGTCATCTTCAGTCTCCACCTCGCCATCAACAGCATTGTACGGCTCCCTCCTCTTGTGTGAACGGCGCATGCGAGGTCATCCCTTTCAGGACCTACTACGAAAAATGATCAGATTCTTCAACTCAGCCACCTATTGCTAGAGCCCCTCCATACGTTGTTCCATTGTACTACGAGTTAGTACCATACACTCCCAAAACCAAGTGCTCTGATACCACTTGGTAAGAATGCCCGTATAATAACATAGAAATAATGTAATGGAAAATTATGACTTTCTATAATCAGTATTTTTGTAATGAAACAATGAAAAACATCTCCAAACTAAGAGAAATGAGTCCCTTTGCTCCGAAAAGTTCCCAGATCCTTTCCAACCTCCCCCTTCCAAAACAGTTCCCTTCCCTTCTTTAATCTCTCTCCTCTAACGAAAAGATTCCCACCCATTTTCCTCCAACCACGTCAACCATTCGGTTATTACCCAATCAAGGGCGTGTGCTTGTGGGCCCCCAAGTGATGGGTTTCCACTTCTTCCTCTCATAAACCTAGTGGATTTTCCTACTCTGCCCTTCCCATCCTTTTCCTTCATTTGTAACATACGTAAACATATATATATCTCTACACTTAACTGATCAAAGGTTTTCAAAATTATCCAACAAAACCATAGCAACAACAATGAGATAATGAAGAAGTTGAAGACAAAAAGGTAAAGTTGGGTTCTAATTTCTTCATAGAATACATCATAACCAACTTGTTACTCACTTATTCTAGACTTTTCACAATCTAAATTTCACGCAAGACTGGAATTTAAGTAACAAGACAGTTTTTCAAATTTACCTGTATGCAAGTTATGGCAGCTACTCTAACCCTAGAGTTCTGCACTCTGCCACTATCATTAGCTGATCCATCTCCATCACTAAACTCTGAATCTGAAGACATAACATTAATAGTGGAAGACTCGCTATCTGACATGTATTGGGAATGCCTAACACTACCGTGCTTCACATTCAAGCTGTCCCTTTTGCGCAAGTGTGGAGGCCTATATGTACCATGATCTGATTTTTTTAGGAGTTCCCTGCTTGCCTTGGGACTCATACTACTAAGCTCCTTCTCCTTGTAGCCAACAAGCAAACAAGTACCTGGTGTTCTACCTGAAAGGCCATAAACTAAGAACATCCGCAGAACAGCAACAAAAACTGACACCTAGATAAAACAAGTCACAATGATTAGGGATATAACATTTCTTTATTCCTTGTATTAAAATAAAAAAGTCTTAACTTACATGATCGGAAACTGCACATTTTGGATCAATGAGGATAAGATGTAGACAGCACAGAAAAGATTCATAAAACCTACAGAAAAGATGCATGTGACTTGCAGCAAAAATATAAAAATAATGACATATGGCCAAAGTATGAACAACGCATGAGTTTCATCATTGAATTCTAATAAGTTCCTCCAACATACAAGTTACCTGGACATAACACTATCTTCCACAACAGGGGATTTCAATGCCAAGACATCCATTGTTTTCCTGAACACCTGTTTCAAAAGAGACTAGTTCAAAAAAAAAAATTCTACAACTAATATAGTTTTACAAAAAGAAACACAGAATTAACATACACCTCAAGAATTGATCTCCAAATGTCAACAGGGAAGAATGATCCAGCCCTTGAGATTGCTTCACTGAGCATCTCAAAAGCCACTGTCTGTAATTCACTGGAACTTCTTTCTGTGGAAAATCTCATATTAATCCCAGTAGTTTTTTCTTTACAAGTTGAATGAGGCATCCAAAATGACACACCATGAGAGCAATCGATAACGTCAAGTAAAAATTTAACCAATATAATATCTTCAGATTGCAACCATCTTCGATGAGATATAATAATAAATCTGTAGAGCGAGCAGATTTTGAAGTGTCAATTAAAAGTATCATTTACTAAAGCAAAAAAGTTGAGAGTACTAGCAGCAAAAGCAGCAAAATAAAAAACATTTTAATAGTATAAATTCAAATGTTGGAGCAACACCATTTAGCCCTCTCAAGCAATAGAGGTCAACATATGTTATTGAATAAACAGTATTTTCTCATTCATATTTAAAAACATAAAATGACAAAACGCATTAAAATACATACACCAGAAACTTGGAAAATTGCAAACTACAGAAGCATATTCTTAGGATTTAAAATATATTATGAAATGCCACATTATCACTTTGAAAAAATCTTCAAGAAAATAAAATCCTACAATAAGTTCTAGAGACAAGCACAAAGCGTCTCCAAACCCTTAAGGTGTAGAGCTAATCCCCATTAAAAAGGATGGTACCCTGACCACCAGGTGGTCGTAGTAGGGGATTTGAACCCTATACTAAAAATCAAAGTATGGGCACTCAAGAGCTTAGGTTGTCAGCATACCCAGGCCATAACTAGCAACTAATAAATAATAATATACTATTAGGATAAATAAAAGAAATAAAGCACAATGACCACAATCCAAAACTTATCTAAACTAGAATGGAGAAAACAAAAATTACTCCTATAATTTTAAATAAAGGAGTACATAATTCAACATTACTGAAGAGAAAAAGAAAAGTCACATGTCTTATCTTTATCATATATAATAGAAAAGCAACAAGGTATCAGATAAAAAATAATAAAATACATAATCTCGAGATTTTCAAATAGGTAAGGCAAAAAGTAGAGAAGAGTCTGTATTGATCACAAAAACATGTTGTCTACCTTGCTTTTCAAGTAAAAGCATTACTACAGCCTAACAGTCCCAAAAGTGGACGTATGTAAAGTGCCTAGGCAAGATTACATCATGGATCAATTCTTTTTCAGAGAATGAGCAAACCTGACAGCCTGTAAGCACTCAATGGCAGGAATTATTGTAGTAGTACTGCAAATTCCACTTATATCGCCATTAGTAGCAACGTTTGTAAGCAAAAGATTCAGCACCTTCCCGAAACAATTAAAGACACTGGTATAAGAGTTGAAATTTAAATCGAACGAGACACATCGGCATATATCATGAATCTGCAATAAGAACACAGGCAACAAATTCACTTATAAGAATATGTCACCAGTGTACAAGTTTATACAAGGCCTAAGAAAACACTTACCAGGCGTGATGTCTGTGCATAAATACGAGTACAATCTTCTTCATCTGAAGAAATTGCAGCAACCAATTCCATCATAAATAAAAGGTCGGACAAAACCTTGAAGAACAGAAATTAAACAATAAATCAGGTGTACATTTATAACAAATGAGAAGAGAGTGCATAATTTAAAGCATGTTTGCAAGCCGAAAAAGCACTTCCATAATATGGAAAAACGAGAAAGCTAGAACTACTTTCCGTCATCCGTTTCCAAACATACTCTAAAACCTCGCAAGCATTTATGTAAAGGAGAAAACGAAGAAGATACCTCGTGAGAGGGAAGTTCAACCGCGGCGGACACCAGAGCGTTTGAGTGTGAGAAAATGAGATTGTCGAGCAATTGCACATTGGAATTGCGAGGAGGAATCGTTAGGGTTTCATCCCTCAGTGTCAAAAACGCAGTTCTCCATGACCTAACCAGCGACGTCGGTGCCGCTGCGCCAAATCCCGTTCCCGCCATGGAAGAAATGACGATCACGGAATAGCGTCTTCAAGTTTTTACTCACTCATCACTTCTGACTTAGGTGGAAATTGATTCAACGAATACCTGCGACTATTGTGAATAATAGACACGAATGGCAGTGCAAAGGGGAAAACTCAGTAATAGCAAAGTCTTGCCTGATTCCGATACTTGGCCTCTGGTTTGATCAAGATTTGTAATAGATATTTTTTATTTGTTAAATATTTATACAGAGGGAACGAATTCCTCTTTCTTTTACTATTTTAAAGTTATAATACAAAATTAAATAGGGCACTAATATTTTATAAAAAAATTTAAAAAAAAAAAAAAAATATATATA
>Ga0099823_1002408_pt1 | contig 16866 bp, 8 predicted proteins | sample CowpearedBW_FD_76831 | JGI IMG/M metagenome (GOLD analysis project Ga0099823, IMG submission 76831) | Root nodule microbial communities of legume samples collected from California, USA - Cow pea red BW | ecosystem: Host-associated > Plants > Roots > Nodule | place: USA: California | collected...
AAAAAAACACGGAGTGAGGAGGCAATTCAGGGACAGCCAAAAGATTGCATAATTTTTAGTTTGGTTCAACATGGATATGTGATTGAATAGTTTTTGGTGTAGATGATAGTGGGTATTGTGTTTGGTGTAGATGATAGAGGGTATTGTGGCACCACCGAATCCTAAGTTTTGATTCTTTCAGATATCGTGTTAACTTTAAAAGATACTCAGGGTTAAAGTGGTGAAAATTTTCGCATAAATATCAGCATAAGAAATACTCAAATACATATAATGCCGAACTAAACAGCGTTATTAATTCCACATTGGCTTAGTAAATTATTTTGTTAGACCTGGTACAACTTCGGATTTAGATATTGGAGGAAAAAGAGGAAAGAAAATACTTTTATCCTTTCTCCCTTTTTCGTGCGGTTTTCATCCACGTCTGTTAACATTCTCCGTTTGTTCCTTTTCCTCCACCTGTGCTTGTGTTTCTGCCACTGCATGGGTACCATCGGAGGCAAGCTCTTGGCTTACGTTGCTCCTAACCGTATTTGGGGGAGATGGACACGTTCATATTCTGGAGTAAGCTTTCCGGAATATGTTGCCGAATTTGCATTCCAAAACCCTTGTGCAATAGTTTCGTAATGCACTTTTCAGAGTGTACAAAATAGCCTTCCGAAAACGTGAATTCGAAATGCATGGCGTATCTCCCACTACTATTCTGTATATTCTTTTCTAGCCATAAATTCCGGAAACTCCAATTCTTAGCTACACACGTTTTGGAGTGTTTCGAAAGCATATTTCTGGACTTCGAATTGTGGTAACCTGAATTTCACCGTTTCAACCAACAAAGCAACAAAACCACCCTTCCATACATGAAGGTACCAGCCCCGAACTTGTTTAGCATCCAGCACAACACGTGGCAGTTTCTTCCTCCGCCTGGGTAACTTTCTTCTTGCATTGCATCCTATAACTTTTTTTTCCTATTTAGTTCTTTTCAAATTGTTCGTCAAAAATAACTCATGTATAGTAAAATCCAGAAGCTAAATAATTTGTGGATTATATAACAATGAAGCTAAATAATTTCCGAAAGTAATTTTTAAAAAAAAAAAATAGATTTTCGGATTACGCATTCCGAAAAATGTAAGGAAAAACTGCCCACAATATCTAAGAAGGACGATTTTTGATTTTGTTCATTCAACACATACTCTTTCTTTCTATACAAGGTTACACCAAGGGATTGCAAAAATACATGTGTATGTAGATATCTGTTTATGACGAATAATTGATATCTACAAGTATTTGTTATTTGCGAGTAGCCGATTTTTTAATATCCGCTTATAAACGGGTCAGGTGCGGATATCATATTATCTGTACCCGTGAATACATATTATCCGTAAAAAATTAAAATTAAAATTGAAATTATGTTTTATTAAGTTAAATTTAATTAAAATTAAAATTATATTTTATTATATTAGATTAAATTAAATAATATTTATTTTTTATTTTTTTGTAATTTTATTTAAATTTAATTTTAAATATTTATAAAATATTTTTTTAAAATATTTGTGGGTATTCACGGATATATGTAGATATTTTTTAAACAGATACTCGTGCGGATAACAGAGTAACGAACATAATTTTTTATTGTAGGTCAGGTCATGAGTAGACATTATCCATGTCCGACCCAAACCGTTGCCAACAGATACTCTTTGATTTATTATATTCAATGCATACTCGATTTAGTTGATTTAGCATGTAACTTTTGTTTCTATAGCTTACTCCTCACAAAATATGAAATGTTTATATTGTTCTTAGACATTATTACTTTTTGTTGTACCTTCAAAAGTTGAATCCTAAACATTATTTTAAAATGAATTTAACATTGTTTCTCAAAAGCTATTTTAGAATCAACTCAATATTGCTTCCAGAAGACTTCTAGAGTACTTCATACATTACAAATGAAGTTTAGGATTTATTTTAGAAGGCCATTTCTTATTGCACATCGATAGTTTTTCATGCACTTTGAGGTAGAACAGAAAAAATTTAAATTATCCGTGTATTATATTTTATATGGTGAAATTTGAAAACATATTTCACATTATACAATTTATAATAATTTTTGAATATGAATTGTGGAGTCTATTTTTTTTTAAATTATGCAAATATGTAAATGTATTTATAATAATATTCTAGAAATATATTATCTATAGTGAAATCCTAAAATATATGTTTGATTATGGGTTACAAAAATTAGAATGAATTTCCTAATCGTGTAACCCCAACTATTTCTTACCTATGAATAATTTCCTAACTTCCTCCACTCAATCTAGATAGCGACTCTTCGGGTAAAAATGTTTTGCAACCTTTAATTGCACGTTCATATACTGTTATTATACTCTTTTTAAACTTGAATTTTTTTTATTCATGTGTCAAAATCATCTTTGTATTTGATTGTTGTTTTTCACAGTATCTGAACAACCAAATTCTACCTAATTTTCGAATGTTATGCATACATAATCGCTTTAACGAATCTCAAAGGGATGATGCGGATTTTAATCATTCAACATTCAAGGTTTATTTGGGATTAGTACTTTTTTTTTATTAAAGAAAATCAAGGTGAAAAATATTCGAGTTGCAATATGTAACCTTTTTTTTATTATAGCAAACATTCTTAAACAGACGATTGATTATGATTTTTGTTCGTTTGAGATCTATTTATTCACATTCAGAATCGGAGATTTATTCACCTTGCATAATAATAATTTTTAAATAGAACAAACTGAAAGAAAAGAGGTCTTGATAAGGATCTTCTTGTTAATTATTCTTAGACTGTAAATGATAAATCTTTTTGCTAAGGTAAATTTGAATAACAATGACGATAACACGAGAAATAACAACCACATAAATAATTAAAGAAAAGAAAAAATAAATAAGACTAAAAGGAAATCAAAATCATCCTTAAAATTGGATTATATCTATAATGTATCGCTCATTTTCAAATGTGATAAGCATAATACGAAGTGTTATAAGGAATCTTTATCAGAATGTTCGGATACAATATAAAATCGAATTTAAATTTAAGATTCAAAATCTTAGAACTGTATTTTTGATTTTGAAAGAATATAATAAATTAATCTTTTAAGTTTAAAAATTCGAACTTAAATATACAGTTACAAAAATATTAGTCTCATATAAATCTTATATTTAAAAAAAAATGACAGACCTATTTAAAATATATAAAATGTTACGGTGAAACCTTTAGATGTTTCCTTACGAAACAATAACAAAAATAATGTTTTAAACTTTAATTTTTTTAAAGTGACCAAAATAAATAATAAAAATAAAAATATGTTTAATGAAAGTTATATACTTATACGGAGATCCAACGTTAATCTGTATCTGGTTGTTATTATCAAATGTACTTTTATAGCTAATTAAAAATTATAAAATGTTATAATTAATTGTAAATATATTTAGTATAAGCTATTGGTAATGTTAAGAAAGAGTGATTATGTTGGTGTGGGATCGAAGGAGAGAGAATATCGGTGAGGAGTGGGAAAGAAAATTGAAAGAAGAATCGAACAGAAGAAGGTGGTAGGGTTTGTGAAGGTGATCGTGATCGAGAATTTGATAGAGCGATGAGTGAGAGTAACGGGAACAGTAGGAGGCCAAATGTTGAAGATCAAGATCTGGGACTGTACTTCTTGGAAGCTTGCAGGGGAAGGGAGATGAAGGAGAAGGAGAAGGAGAAAGAGGAAGAGGAGGAAGAGGAGGAGGAGGCGCCGAGGGAGCTCAACACGATTAACAGCTCCGGTGGCTTCGTGGTGGTGTCAACGGACAAGCTGTCGGTGAAGTACACCAGCGTCAACCTTCACGGCCACGATGTCGGTGTCATTCAGGCCAACAAGCCTGCTCCTACCAAGCGCCTTATCTACTATTTCGAGATTCATGTCAAGGATGCCGGCGTCAAGGGTCAAATTTCCATTGGCTTCACCTCCGAGACATTCAAGATGCGAAGGCAGCCAGGGTCAGTCATCCACTTACTCGCTCACTAACTCACTGATCCACTGCTTCAATTTTTTAACCCTAACCCTAACCCTAACCCCAACCCTAACCCCGTTGATTTATGTTAGGTGGGAGGCCAATAGCTGTGGCTATCATGGTGACGATGGTCTTCTTTACCGTGGACATGGCAAGGGGGAAGCGTTTGGTCCAACCTATACGTCTGGTGATGTAGTTGGTGCCGGAATTAACTACGCTGCGCAGGAATTCTTTTTCACGTACACCACTTACTCCCACCACTCCTCATCTACTTTCTTCTTTCAAAGCAAAACTACTATTGACATATCACTTTTCCCCTTCTTTCTGTGGCAGTAAAAATGGCCAAGTTGTCGGCTCTGTTTACAAAGACTTGAAAGGCCCCCTTTTTCCTACTATAGCAGTTCATAGCCAAAATGAGGAGTAAGTCCCTGGACTGTCACTGCTTTCTTTACCAATTTTCGTTTATTTGAGTGTGTTAACATTGTCTACTAACTCTTTTCTTTCAAATAGCACCTTCTTTTCATCGTTACTAGAGGTATTTAATTTTTCAGGGGTGTGTTTCATTTATCTCTAACAGGGTGAATGTCAACTTTGGGCAGAAACCATTTACTTTCGACTTAAAAGTAAGAGCCTTCTTTATATTTTCCTTACTCTTATGTACATTTTCCACCTTACTTCAGTTTGTTATCCTACTTGCTAATTCAATGACATCAACATCTTGTAAATTTGTATCTTTTCAACAAGTCAAACCTTTGAATTTACTTCCAATTCAGTTACTAAATCCAATAGTCACCTTTCATCATGACAAATTATATGCTTGTTCTTGTCTCGTTTGAGGGGGAATTACCCCAACCAACGCGTCATGCTTTTTCTCTAAACATACTTAACACAATAAATGTAGTATGTTTATCACTAGAGTACTCTAAATGATCTCCTGAACTCTTAAAAGTAATATAGTTCTATTAACTGAGACATCATTTGAGGGTGTAAAGGTGGGACAAACCATAACTGGAGTGTTCATGGCAAGACCTTGGTGGATAAGGTTTTGATGTGTTTCAATGTGCCTGTTTGTTTTTAATTTTGTTGAACATTTATGTGTCTTCTGGTGAAAAAAAAAAAAATCTTCCTTGCAGCCCATGGTTTTGATATATTTGGTGATGTCACTGATGTCTATACTTTAAGAAGCCTAAATTATATGGATGAGACGTATTTAATATTTGGGAAGCTTAGATGTTCTATTTTTTTTTATCCTGTGATATTATTCCCCTTAAAGCATGCTATGCTAGCAAGCATGAATTAATATTGTTTAAAATATAAATTTATTTTGTTAAAATATTTCAATGTTCTTATATTTTATTATAAAAACTTAGATGTTTATAACGGTTCATTATGTGAAAACTGTACATATTCATTGTAATTATATTTGTAATTGTTGAAGATTTCACATTGACTTGAAATATGACCAAATTATAGCATATTAGTGGTGGAAACCTTACCTTACAAAACCAATTTTATAGGGATGAGTTAGACCTGTACTTTCTAATATCAAAATCTATCCTAATAATATTTGTTATGTCAATTATGTCATCTGCTATCGGATTAACCACAAATATTTAGTCTTGTACTCAAGATATATGATCCCTAGGCTTATCTAGTAAGCATTTTGAGAAGAAAACATGATCTTTTGGCAACCTTATCATTCATGCTATGCATCTAAGATATTACTTTGATTAAATGGTAGATTAAATTATTTCAATGTAATTTTTACTACATATACAAATATTAATTTCATGTGACCTTTTTGTTTTAAAAGGTAACTAAGTTTACACAAGATATTTACTTGTTTATCATTCCTTTTTTCTTAAATATTTATTTTATTGGATTAGGAATTTGAAGCACAAGAAAGAATGAAGCAGCAATTGAAAATAGAGGAAATTTCTGTGCCACCAAATGTCAGTTACGGGTGAGATAAAGTTGTCTTTAATTTGAATTACTTCGGTATTAGACTATATGCTTTCCATTACTTTTTTTGAAGTTGATCATGTTCTGTATTTTCAATTCTTTTTTAATCCTAAGTAGTGCAAGCTTACTAGGAGTTATAAATGCCCTTAATAACCAGGATCTTTCTTGGGTTTATATTTGTTGTTACTAGTCAGTAGCAGGGTAAGATTTCAGGACTAAGGACAAATCAACAAGTTTGTGTACATATAAATGCAGATTTCTATTACATTGTCCACTATTTATGTTACAAATGATCATGATCAGATTTTGGCTGTACCTACAAAGCCTGTGAAAAATGGCCTTTTTGTTTTTTGCCGCAATGTGTGACTCACCCTTCCCGCTACTTTATTGGTGGTTTCTCTACTTAAAATGACCCAACAGCTCTTTTGTTTCCACTGGCTTATATATAGAATGAGTTTTTGTTCTTTTGTGGCAACCAGTATTGTTAGTTTTAGCCTGGGAAGGGGTGAGAAGAAAACAGCGGGGTACCATAATACCATAGATTGAGCTGTTCTCATATGTGAACTTGGTTTATCTATTGTTTCCAATTGATCCAATCTGGTATTGTATTGAGAGTGATTTATCTGACAAACATTATAACAAGAATAGAAGATCCACATGCACAGGAGAACAAAATATGGTAGGGTGAATACCATAGATTGGGTATATCAACCGAGTTTTGCCCTTTGTTTCTGATTGACATGTGTTTGTTTGGACGAGCTTCTCCATAAGCTCTTCTAGGAGAGAAAAATAAGTGGAAAAATAGAAATTAGCTACTCCATAAGCTAAAAGTGGCTTGTCCATAAGCTAACTTGCAGAAACTCATAATTTCTCCAAATTTTTACTTTTAACTTGCGTAATTTTAGTTTATGGAGAAGTTGTTTAATTTATATTTTTCTCTTTTAGGCGAGCGTATGGAGAAACCCATTCAAACATACCCCTTGTATCATATCGGAGAAATTTATCAGACAGATGTAATTGCTAGAATTTAGGGTCTGCTATTTGTAAATTAGTTTACGACATAACATGATTGAGACTCTTATTAAGCTCAATACAGTTGCTATGTGAAATTCAATGCAGACAACAAAATCTATTTTTTGTGGTTTACTAATTTACTAGGAAGTACAGGTCTTCACTAGTTGCACGCTGCAGCTTTTTATGGTTTACGAAGGTTGAGATTAATATATTTTAACCCTAGGTGTTTGAGAGTGACATCCATTGCTTTCATGGGAGCCAATGTTAATAAGAAAAATAATAGATGTGATTGATATTTCTCAACTTTGATATATTTTTTCTGTCAGCAGAATTGTCCGTTCCTACCTGCTGCACTATGGCTATGAAGATACATTGAATTCATTTGATGTGGCTAGTAAAAGTACTGTTCCTCCTATATACATAGCTCAAGAAAGTGGAATTGATGAGCAGGAAATAACATATGCGTTAAATCATAGAAAGACTCTTCGGCAGGTATATTTTTCATGGAACTAAAAAAAACTAACTAATATTAGAAATTCAGTTCTTAGAACCTTTAACTGAAAGTTAAATTCAGCATTTTATATTTTATTGTTCATTATCAATGTCACATGCTTCCCTACTTAAAGAAAGCTATTGCTGTTGGCCATGGTAGTTGAATCTAGATATAAATTATGTATCGGAAAGCTTATATTTTTAATCTGTGAATAGTAAGAATCATATACATTAAAAATTGTAATATATACTTAAATATACAAGATATTAAAACATGCAAAGATATAATTAATAGCGAAACAACTTCAGTAAAAAAGAGTGGTTGTGTATCTATGTGTTGTTCTACACAATTTCGGCAACACAACCTTCCAAAAAACAGGGTGGTTGCTGCATAAGATTCCTACAACCATGGATGGCTATATGTTACTAAACAAACTTTGAATTATAGCCATCCAAAAAATAAGTGTTTTTGATGCTGCTACTGCATAATTATCATAGACTATGGTTGTTGCTTATACATACTAAACAACATCAAAGAAAAAAAAAATTATATCCTAATTGTTAAGAAGTAGATTTTAAGCTTAACTCAACCCTACAAAACCTACCTGTAAGGTGAAATTTGCACCCACATATATACTTTAAATTGGCCTTATCTCTAATCGGTGTAGGACTTCCAACACTAATCGTTCATGTTTCATCTTCCTCTCTAATATCTACATCACTCAAGTCATCTTCATCTTCTATTAAAAGTTCTTCCCCTTCCTCAATGTCTTTAACTTCTTCCTCATCTCCTACTATGGATTTTCCATTTTTATTTGTGGCATTTAAGTTTCTAGGACCTATATTAACAAAAGAAAAACAAATAAATTTTAGTTCTAGTTTGTTGAACTTTCAAGTTATAATTTCTAAAAATTCTATAAATAGAAATAATTACCTCTCCCTTTTTTGCTTGGAGCTCTCTCTTCAACATCAAAACACTCATGTACATTCATACACGAGGAATCAATAGGCAAACAAGGATTTTCCTTTTCAACGATCCATTCTTAATCTGATTTAATATATGACAAACATACAGGATTATAAGTTCTCCCTTCTCTTCTCTACTCTTTTTGTCTTTTCTCAAGTTGACGATTGTATTTGACATACTCGAGCATTTAATATTTGTTGGTCAAATGTGCTCCAATTCCTTTCACACCCTGTTGCACTACATTTGAGGATCAAAGTTTTCATGGCTACATTTTGTAACTCTACCTTCTACCCCATAACTATCCCAGCCGAGCTGTCAAAACAATGAAGTATTGAATTATAGTATGTATTGCAATGTTCATTCCAAAACCCCCTTAGCTCTCTTGAACTTTTCAAGTTCTTGATCAATTGCAACTCTTGTTACTGCATCCAAAACCATTCTTTGACATGTTTCATGCAGACCAACGAACACCTCACTATCGGATTGAAATTTTAGTTGTAGTGATATGTATCACAATAAACAATAAGTTGATGAGAACAAAGAAGATAATGCTACTTAGTGGGACAAATTTAGCTTACCTAGGATTGAGATGATAGGCTGCTGCATGGAGAGGCCTATATAGTTTTAAATTTCAGCTAGTATCAATAATTTTCAACACTATTTTATACCTTGTTTCTTGCTTTTGGAAATTTTTAGCAATTTTCTCCTTAGCTCTATCCATTTTCCCATAAATATATGCATGACTGGTTTTGCATCACCATCTACAAGCCTCAAGACTTTTACAAGTGATATCACACAATTCAGGCATTATGTGATTGATCTCCAAAATCTGCCATCACTCAACACTAGATTCAACACTAGCTTAGCTTCAATTTTCGTAGCATGTGGACTAGTAGCCCATTACTCTAAGGCAAACATTGATCTAAGAACATTTTTTTGGTGCTTACAATTTAATGTAAGATAACAGGTAGCAAAACATGTAACAGCTGCTCTTGCTAATTCTCTTCCATTAGAGTGCTTTCTATATAAATTAAGAACCCCTGCGTGCTTATGTATGTAATTGGTGATTTTCTTTGCATTGCCAATGGTATTGCAAAATATCCGGAAACTCTCCAATATCCTCAAGAACTAGATTAAGACAGTGTGCTGCATAAGGGGATCAATTTGGTTCTCTTTTCCATTAACATTCTCCCAGCTGCCACAAGGTTAGATGCCCCATCAATAACTACTTGGACAACATGCCCCTCTCCAATATCACCCACTACGCTGTCCTACAACTCATACATTTTTTCCCCATCTTTTGCCATATCACTAGTACCAATTGATTTCAATAAAACAGTCACTTGGTCTCTTTAACAAGAAAATTAATGTTCTTCTGTTGAATTTGGAGCTATGCATGACACTTACCTTAATTGTCTTTCTAAGTGACCTGTTGAATTTGGGAGATATGTGAGATTTATTCTCGTTCAGTTACTCATTTTGTTTTCAATGGAAACTAGGAAGATTACAGTGAATTTTGTAGTAGTGAAAATAATTTTGCTCTCTTCCATGGTTTTTTTGGTGGTAACTTTTTTAAATTAGAAAACATAATGACAACAAAACTATTTATTTTTTTTAACTATTAATGGAAACATATAAACTAAAAAAGAAAACAAACCTAACATGCTTATATGTTCTAAGCAATCTTAGTGTACTTTATTCACTACAAAATATATTTTCATTGTTGATATTTCTTGGTGCCTGTTTATCAATATTAAGGGAGTCAGGCCTAGGGATGATAATAGCACGCTCTAGTGCAGGGATAGTTCTTTATCGGGGGCATAGCTGCCCTTGGCTGCTATGGGCACCTCCATAACTGAGCATTACAGTGTTGTGGCACTGTAGCATGTTCTGAAAAAAAGCTTTTAAAATAGGTCTGCTTGGTAGTTTGGGGGGATTTTTCTGGAACTTTATATTCAATAAAAAATTCTGTTTTGCTTAAGATGACCACTTTTTCCTTACCACGTTACCGTCTCCGTTTTGTTGAATATGTTTGAATTTTTGACTGACAAAATGCTGTTACATGTGCACTCATTTTTTTGTGCACACAGCTGCTTCATATCACATTTATTTATGCATTAGATCCTTTTTTCCTTATCCCACAGCCTTCACTCTTTTTCTTTGCTTCACTCCGTTTTATATATGAATTATGAATGTTCTGTTTATGTTAAGAGTTGTTGACTGGCAAATATACTGTTACACATGGGTTAGTTGTATCAGAGATGAGTCAATTATATTAGATATATGATTTGATTACATTAAATAGGGAGATATGGTATATGATTTGATTGGGAAATATCTTGCCAAATATTTCCCTTTATTTGATATTGATTCTGTCCTTATTATTGTATCTTCATTATAAGTAAGAATACTCATGTGTGTATCCGACACAAAGAATTCATTATATTCCTTCTCAATTTCTTTGTCCACAACATGATACTAGAGTGGTACCATATTTCTGTCACTTGTTTTGTCGCTAATCAAGAACCTAATGATAACTAAAATCGGTGTTTTCCCTACTGTTGCTATTCACGCCAAATACACTGTTTGCCACCGTCAACATAGTCCATGACCTGTCATTGTTCAACGCTTATGACATTCAACCGAACCATTTCTGACTAACATTACTATTTGTCCCCAATGTTTTCAAGGCATGTACTGTTCTGTTTGTAGCCAATCTTTTCAAGGAAATGCTATTTAACGCAAATGTTTTTCCTGATGAGTTTTTATAGTGCATATTGTTATTTTTTGGTGATAAATGTTGTAGTTTTACTGTCCTTTGTTTTGTTATTGTTGGTAATGGTGTCCAGGTTGTATATTCTTGCGGATTTAAAATCGTAATTGGCTTACATTTTTTCTTTTCAATGAAGCTAATCAGGAATGGAGACATTGATGTTGCATTTGGTAAATTGCGGGAATGGTATCCACAAATTGTTGAGGTGGGCTCTCTCAGATTATAATACTTGTCTCAGTCACTTTTGCTATAATGTAGTGTAAACCTAACTTCAATTAAACTGATAAAAAATGCAATCATGTTTGCTATGGCATATTTATCATCTTTGATTACTAAGTTATGCTTAAATTGTTAACTGCCATGTGTTTTGCTGTTTGAATCATACGTGACACAGATTATGCTATGATATATTTCTCTTGGTTCATTCGTTCTGAGTTTACTAAATTTAAAAACTTATTTACCTAAGAATTTGTGGTGTTGTGGAGTTTGGCTGTTGGCACTAATTCTTCCCCTTGTCAGTGTTTCTTTCGCATCTATTAAAAGTGACAGTACATCGCTAAGTTGACTTAGATTTTATCTTTGAAGTACTTTATTGATCTTCGAGACATTACTTCTAATTTGATTTTCATTTTTTTTAATGGTTCCAAATAACAGATAGAATTATATATGTAATTTTAATATTTGTCGTACGTAAGAATCTTCTTTCTTCATATTTACTTCTGGAGTCTTGACAATCAGTTCTGGTTACCGCAGGACAACACATCAGCTACATGCTTTCTTCTACATTGTCAAAAGTTTATCGAATTAGTTCGGGTATATTTCTTTCAATGTTTATTTTTGTAATTATCGGATGTCGGACCCACTTTATTCCAGTATTTCATTAGTACGCATTTGTTAATGTGGATTTAAGTTGTTTATTTGCATGTTGATAAGCACACTAGGAACCCATCCTTAAAAACCAACTGTTAAGGAAGGAGAACCAAACATTCCATACTATTTGATGTGAGACTTGGACATGCCATAAGATCCTAGTCCCTGTCACATGCCTCACATTTTGTTTATTAGTTAAGCTCAATTTATATTATTTATCTGTCTTTTGCTGCTGAAAATGTCAAATTTATCATTATGAGGGTCTAGCTTTGATTCAAAATCCCTATAGGTCATTAAGAAGTTGAATAACTTGTTAATATTCATTTTATGGCTCTATGCGTTATTTAGGTTGGAGCGCTGGAGGAGGCAGTCAGATATGGAAGAATAGAATTGTCGAGTTTTTACGACTTGCCTGTCTTTAAAGATTTAGTTCAGGTGAATTCTCTTACTAATAACGAAAATTGTTACTGCTTCACAAATATTTGATATTCATTTCAAATTTCTTACGTTTTTTGCTTAATCCGTGCGCTCATCATATAATAATTATATTTCAATAGATTAGTCTTAACAATCCCTAAACCCTTGAATCATCTCATCTCTCCTTTGTTATTGGCTTTAAGCACTACTAGGGAATCTTAATCTTTTGTGTGTATGTCATATGTTTCGTGTTGGCTTTGGATTGTTTATTCCGTAGGACTGTGTTGCTTTGCTGGCATATGAACGGCCTCTAGAATCTTCCGTAGGCTATCTTCTAAAAGACTCGCAGCGTGAAGTTGTAGCTGACACGGTAAATGCCATGATTTTGTCCACAAATCCCAATATGAAAGAATCAAAACATTGTTTACAGTCTTATCTGGAGAGGTTACTTAGACAGCTAACTGCTTGCTGCTTAGAGAGACGAGCACTGAATGGGGAACAGGGAGAAGCTTTCCAACTTCAGAGATTACTTAGCAGTAGTAGAAGAGGCTAGTGCTAGTGCTAGATGATATTATATCTATTAATCTTATGCTATGTTCATATGTCTATCGATCTGACTCCACTGTTCATATTACCTCGGGATTTGTAACAATGCCCAGTAATTAAATTTCCCATATTTACTTGATGCATGCTTATTCATTTCTTTGGCAAGAAGGGGCAGGAGAAGAGGATATTTGTAGCCTCGTCACTATTAAAACAATGAAAATGGGAAAAATGAATGATTTCAAGTTGAAAAATTTGTTGACTGGAAGATGTTACCATGTTTTGATGCGTGAACAAATGTGTATATACTATTGTATTGCAAATGACTTGTGGCATAAAGCCCTCCTAAATTTGATTTGTGTGAACTCGTGATCCAATGAAATATTTTGGAATTGATACTTTTGTAATGTGTGTAGAATCTGGACCGTTCAGAAACATGGGAATGAAATTGTTGGGGAAACTTCTGTCATTTAAAAAGGAAAACATATACCTTAATCTTTGGATTTTAACAATTCTAAAAAATTGAAATATCAAATTTTTAAATAATTAGTTTGAATAAAATATTTTGAATTTTTTAAATTTTAAATTTTTATTTAAATAAAACCATTTAATTTTTATTTTATTGTAAATTTAATTCTATTTTTGAGTCTAATTCATTTATATTTAATTGATTTATCTTTTTTATTTTATTTTTTCTTTTATTGTAATATATGATATTTGATATATTTTACTTTTATAATGTCTAAAATTCTTTAATCATTTTAGTTAATAAGGTTTAGTAAAAAGAAATTTAAAGAATCTAATAAAAAATGGAATATAAAATGGAAGTGTCCATTGTTTAATGGACACGACAAAAGTCTTTAAATCTTGGGTATAGGTTTAAATTTTATTGGACAAGTTATTTCTATATGTAATTTTAACTTTGACCTTATACTTTTGTTTTTATTTAGTTTAGTAGGATTAATTTTAACTTTTGGTTCAAGTCGATTTTTAGTCTGATTTGATATTTGGCTTGGATTCAGTTTGGTTCGACCTTCGGTTCAGTCAACCTGATCTTACCTTTGGCTTAAAGTAGTCTGATTTGATTTTCGGTCTTACCTGACATGGTTCGATCATTAGATCGGATTAGTTTGACCTTTAGTTCTACTTAATTTGATCTTCGATCTGACTCGAACTTTGACTCATACTGACTTGGCTTGACCTTTAATCTAACTTAACTTAACTTTTGGCCTATTTGACCTAACTCGACCATCGGTTTGGTCCAGCCTGTCTCGACCTTTGGATCGACCCAACTTGGTTCAAATTTTGGTTCAGTTTGATTCGGTTCAACCTTCTGCCCGACGACTCTACCTTCAATCCAAACCTGTTTAACTAAACCTTCGACTAGACCGATTCGACCGACACCTGAACTGATTCTTCTTGACCTTTTATTCGACCCAACTCAACTTTTTAGATTTGTGGACTTTTTTTTTATCATAACCAATGAGCAATTCCGCAAACTTGAAAATTTTGATTTCCTTCTTTTTTTTAAGAGAGTTTAAAATTTTACTATATTTGAAATACTTCTTAAAATTTCTCAATTTCAATTTTCTCTTAATTTTTTCATCAAAACGTATGTTTTTTCTTGAAATAGTTTTAAATTCTTCAAATAAAAAAATTACTCTCTTAAATGCTTGGTCCAAACACACTTTTAATAGTATGAATTTAGTATATTATCATGGTAAAACTTTAAATATGAATGAAGAATAATGTAAGCTTTTAATGTGGCAATGGAAGTCAAACAAATTTTGAGTCAATTTCTTTTATTCTCAAATTTATTCTAATTTTAAAACTTGGCACTATTATACTACTTCTAATAATATACATTTTTACTATTTCCATAACTTCAAATATTTTAGGTTAATGCACAAACTGAGATTTTTTGGATAAATGTTTTTATAACTATATTTAGAACATGAAAAGAAGAAAAAGAAAAGAGCAATTCTTTCTTTTGTGTTAAAATTAGGTTATATATAGTTTAATAATATAATTTTTTATTAGTTAATGACAGAATGTTTACAATTAACATGAAAGAGATGTTAAGAGTTTTAGCACTATTTAGAATTTATTGAAAATTGTAAATTTATAGGTGAAATAAATTTTAATAGATAAGAACAAACACCACCTGGTCAACCATGAAACAGGTTGTAGTTTTTAACTTGCTCAAGGTGCAACTACTTCGATCACTGTACTCATGTCTTCGTGTTTGTATGTGAATTTTTCTGGATCTTTTTACTTCTAATTCATCCTTTAGTACCTAAAAGTATTAGCATCATATTTTAAATCAAATTACTACAAGATCAATCACGCGATAAAAATTAATTAGTTCATTAAGAACTTGATAATTACATGATAAAAGTAATAATCAAATAATAAAAAATAATTCATTTTTTGTTACCGGCATGCTTTTTTGGACGCTCATAATCTTTAGTCTATATATTACACAAAACATTTATACGTAAAACATTCTCTTATCTCATAACACTTTAAGATGCTGGTTAGATTTCAAGCCTGTAAAAAATGCTCTCAAAAATCATCAGACATGATTTCTTATGTTTTCTTTCTATCTCAAGCATTAGAACAGAACAAATATAAGATGAAGAGGGAGAAGAATCAACTCCTAATTCTATTGTAATGAGTGACCTATGTATGTGTTTTGAATATCAAACTCAACTTCTGCAAACATTTTGACTCTTTATCTCTATGCCCTCAAATTTATTATGTTTTTAAAACATAATTGCATTTTATTCTTTAAATCTAATGAAATGAGTTGAATGGGTAAAAGGTGAATGCAAGTAAAAACCAGAAAGGAAAATCAGAGAATGAATAGAATAAGAGAGGTTGGTGCAAAAAAGGAAAGAAATGGTGTAATATATTTGATTGTGCAGTATAAGTTGTAAAGGGTTATAGCTAAGCTAGTAGTAATATGGTTCTCTAAAAAAGATTACGTAAATGATACAGCAGATGGAAAAAATAATGATAAAAACATCAATAGTGATGGCAGAGACAGCCTGATCACTGAGCTTCATATTCTTTCCACCGAGGCGGTCGACCATGTCGGGAACAGGTTCCCAGTTCCTGAGTTGTTGCTCCCGAGGATCCTCTAATTTCATTCTCATCTTCTCTGCACGTCGGCTTGCAGCCTCTTGAGCAAGGCTCCAATCATAAAATTTTCGACTCTCTTCGTCGCTCAGAACGTTGTAAATCTCTCTCAGTTTCATGAATTTTTCCGACGCACTTTTCAGTGGGAGGGAAGTTGTGTCGGGATGATACTCCTTCGATAGTTTTCTATAAGCAACTTTTATTTCTTCTAAATCCGCATCGGGTGATACTCCTAAGAATCTGGTGAATGATAAAGCAAAAATTAACTTTTGTATTTTTAAAGAAAAAGAGAGAGAGAGAGAGAGAGAAAGATAGTGTCTCACTCGTAATGAGAGCCTAAAGAAGAAGTGAGGAGCAAATCTGCCAAGTCATCACCGTCGGCGAACATGTTGCTGGATTTGGTGTCTTTTTCTCTGTCTCCGCCACCAATCCACCCTTCATCCTCGTTGTCCCAGTGGATTCTTGTGTCAACTCCAGGAGGGGCTCTCGGGGGTCTGCCGGAGCACTGCACTTGCAAATTACTCCTTTTTCTCAAAATCCAGAACTTGCCCAGTTCAACCTGCAGAGGAGCTCTGCATGTCCACGTGGAAGCCATGGAAGAACACAACTGCAAAACCCTCATTCTCATTTCAGCCTGCAATTCCTTTCGCCTTGTCACAATTAT
>Ga0099823_1002420_pt1 | contig 16835 bp, 6 predicted proteins | sample CowpearedBW_FD_76831 | JGI IMG/M metagenome (GOLD analysis project Ga0099823, IMG submission 76831) | Root nodule microbial communities of legume samples collected from California, USA - Cow pea red BW | ecosystem: Host-associated > Plants > Roots > Nodule | place: USA: California | collected...
AAAAAAAAAAAAAACCCTCATATTTTATGTTCTGTCTAACATTTCAACTGTTGAACAAAACTTGTAATTTTTATAGGTATATTTCAATATAGTGAGTTTACGATGATACTTAAAAAAATCTTTTAGATATTATGTATACAACGCATCCAATTTCCAAAAAAAAAAATTACTTAGGGATAATCATGTGCACTTTTTTAACAGATTTTTAACATTTTCTCATGAAGTATTGACATTACTTTCAACCCAAAACCTTAAGAAAATGAATTTATGGGTCTTTATCTTTTCATAATATTCTACTTTCTCATTTATAGCTAATGTGAGACTTCGACTTACATTTGAATTCTTAACAATGTCGTCTCCTTATTTTCAACCCTTCTTGATCTTTAAAATTTTTAAATATGTTCACAATACCACACATGAAAACGTTCTCCTTTACATAGGAAGGAATTTTGCAAATTAAAATATTTCTATGTAGTTCTAACCATGTGTTTGAACTCTGTGTATAATTTTACATTCTCTCAATCAAACTACCTTAGACACGTGTTTGTCAAATAGTTTTCCTCTAAATAATATTTTATGGGTAAATTAATATGTAGAAATGTAGTGAATTGTGATGATTAGTTATGATTAATTTTTTCGATTCTTAGTGTCCTTTTGATTCGTTTTGCGACCTAGTCTTTAGCCTAATTAAAATGGTGAATTATACTTAGGACAGAATCAGAAACTGTTGATGATAAATTAAATAAAGAATATTGTGCTCTCATCTAGAAGAAATTTAGATAAATGGTGCTAAATCTAAAGTTTTAGATGATTTGATAGAATTGGTCAAAAAGATGGTAAAAACGTACATGATGCAAGCATTGTGGACAATAATATAAATAAACACTTCATCCATGTTAAGTTATTTGTCAATGTGATTTGAAAAGGAAAAGAAAGGTTATAGAAGTGGGAAATTCATCAACTTTTTTTAATGCTATAATTTCAATCGATGAATAGTTAAATTTGTAAGTCATGTACATATATATGCTTGATTCTTAATTTTGTGACAACATTTAATTTTTGGTCATTTCAATAAATTTAATATCAGACTAACTTTAAAAGATTCGGAGAGAATGGATATCAGGCTTATTGTTTAAAGCTTAGTTTTTTTTTTCGAAATATTTTTTTTTCCAAAGATATAAGGTGGGTCCACTCAAACCAAATATTTAGAAGTTGTGTGTGTCGTGAGTGGAGACTAAAACAAAATATATAAAAATTTAAAACATAAAATAATTTAAACTCGACGTATAAATTTAAAGATTAAAAATAAATAAAATAGAGACACCACACCACATGGCAACTGGCTTTAATTTTGACCATTGACCAATTACATATCCATCACTAAGTTTGTGTTTAAAATTGAGAGATAGAAAGTAGGTCCAATCTTGTTTGATTGTATACTGAATTGGAAGGTTTTGAAGATCATTTTGCTAGTGTCCACATTATGAAGAATTGCGACGTGTGAGTAGTTGCCAAATCATTATAATCATACTCTACAATCATCAACATACAAAACTTCATATTAGTACAATTCTTCTTGCCGGTTCGCTTTAGTCAATTTTAAGCGTGAATTCCCACTTATTATCATATCCAAAAAAACAATTATTGTGTTTAATGTCACGCCCATCTATCTGCAAATGCATTAATTATAATCCTCACTTCCATTCTTCAACTCAAAAGTTTCAGTCATCTCATACATATATAATTCTACTACTGACTTCATATAGTGTAATCAAATTCCATGAATTATCCCAAAGGTTACGGAATGCTTATCAAAATCTCAGTAAAAATGAAAAAGTACACATATTTAAAGTACTAACTCAAAAATTTATTAGGGTTAAATATGTTTTTGGTCCCTAAGTTTCAGTAAATTTTGAAATTAGTCTCTCTTTAAAACTTTTGACCAATTTAATGCGTGGATTTAGTCATTTTAACCAAATTTTGTTAAGTTTATCTGACGTTTCAAGTGCATTTCATGATAATATTTGAATTTTTTACATCGTTTGACACATTTTCGCTTCAATGTTAACTCAAATATTATCATAAAATGCGTTTAAAATGTCAAATTAACTTAACAAAATTTGGTGAGAAAAATTAAATTTACGCATTTCTAAAACTGAAAAACTAAATTGATATAAAATTTCGAAGAATAACTAATTTCAATACTCACTGAAAGTTGAAGGACAAAAAACATATTTAATCCAATTTATTATTTTAATATTTTAAAATTTTAGATTAAAGTAATGTTAATTTGTTAGTGTGGATTGAATTTATATGTTATTAGTACTATTTCTTCATAAAAAATCATGATTGACTTGATCTTTATATAAAAAAATCAGACAAGTATGTACCACAACAATGTAAGGGAAAGTTGTGCCTCATATCTCGATGATATTTATCTCCTGGATGATCCTCACTCAAATGATCTATCACGTCAAAGGTTTTATTTTTACCTATAATATAAAGGTAGTTAACGCGTGTATCTGATATCGCATCATAATTTGTGTCTGGGTGACAAGGTGAAAATTGGAACCCACGCATGTGTGGCTTGTCCCGCAGTGTTATTTGATATGCTTGGCTTTCATAAACATTTTGATCCCTGTTTGCATCCCAACAACTCCAAACACTGCCAAACCCTCTAACCACTAGTCTTTGGATGCTAGTGTTTATCGTTGCCAAACCAATGTTGAGTAAGCTTTAGTTGAAGCAGTTAATATTAATAAACTCTTTTTACTTCTCAAATTTATATATTTCTTTTATTATTATTACCTTCTAGGAAAATAAATATTGATTTTCATCATGCATGATGTTTTAACTTCCTTGGTTGAGGTCTGCTATATTTTTTGTGACCCTGCTCTTAACTTTCTTTCTGGTTTCTATCCACATCTTGATCATGTTATATGGAACCATCTTTTTCTTTTTTGAAGTGGCTTTCATTGTTGGCACTTAAGGAATAGGGACCAGCCATTTGACATTAGTTTGATTAGATGTGTGGTCAAAAGCAAACACCAACTCTAGAATCACCACATTCAATGATCCCTTTCTGTGAGGCCACACCAAAAATAATTAAAACATTCTGTGAGAACTACGTCACAGTTCTTGACTCGAAAAGTTGATCGTCACAAAATGTGAACTTCTGCTTATCCCCACCATTCATCCTTCTTCTTTCTCAAATAATTGATCATCTCAAATTATAGGATAAAATTCTTAAAATTTAGTTGTCAAAATATCATTATCTATTTGTATTATACGACCAAATCTTATGCGTCTCTCGTTCCCATCTTATACTCATAGTCATAGTCTTAACCATGTAAAATACATTTATTCTGCATTTTATTGGAGGACGACCTTAAAAGTTGTTGATTCAAACTCTTTCATTAAAAAAAAATTAACAACTAACTTTGTCAATAAAAAAATTATATACCATAATTTAAGCTATAATTTTAATCTAACTTATTTTATATTTTTCTTTCAAATGATATCAAACAAATGGACTTCTAGAAAAAGGACATTTCAGATTTAAGAATTTTTCTTAACCTTTTTTTTATCTCTTCCTAAGAATACACTATCTCGTATAAACTTTAATGAAAGAAAAAAAATTAAATTTTAGGAAGTATAAATTTATTGAATAATTTCAGCTTTAAATTATGAAGAAGGCTTTTAGAACCTAGAAAAATCCTACTGAACAATCCTAAGCTAAGGTGAAGACTCGGATTTGAAAGGCAAAATATAGCAGTGCATGTGGATGAGGTTGCTATCTACTTTTATTCACGTTGTGCCCATTCACTCTTCATCATCATAGATAACTTTATGCGCAAAACCAAGGACGATATGGGAGGCCCACAATGAGTTGGGCCCATTGCCTTTATACCTAGGCCCATTTGGTTCGTTTCCGTTACATCATGTAAACTTTTGACTTGATTACACATATGACGTTATTCTTATTTTTATAATTAATGTGAAATTTATAAATAAAAAAAACATGTTTCAAAAAGTTATTATATTTTTTTATTATCATTTCAATTAAATATTTTTATTTTTTTAACCCAAATTCTCAAAATTTTCAATTTTACTAATAAATTGTATAAAAATATTTATTAGCTATACTTAATATTTATTAAAATTATTTATACTAAAATATTAATTATAATTATAAATTAATATTAAAAATATTATTATAATTTTTCATAATTATTATGATTAACATATTGTTTTAAAAAAAATTATAATAGAAGTATAATAATTATAATAATAATATATTATTACAATAGATTGTATCATTATAGTTAGTCACAATAATTATAATTGCTATTAAAAAAATATTATCAATATTTACTATTGACTTTTCACGTAGGTTAAATCATTCTTAAATAGAAAAAGTTATATTTTAACTATTAATTATAATTTTTTATCTAGTAATAAACACTGATCCATCCAAATCTTTACTGGAAAATTGTTGAAATGAAAATTGTTATAGGTATAGTATCAGTTATTTTGTGACGGAGATTACAAGGTCAAATTTAGAATCATGACTATTATAAGTTATAATTTTTTATCTAATAGTGAACCTCAATTCAATACTAAAACATTTATTATTATTGTTATTGTTAATTTATTATAACTGATAAATAAATAATTTTTTTAAATAATACTTTTGAAAATTTTTAATATTTTGACTTGTATATAATGCTGAGAAATAAATTAAAAATAAATAAATAAAAGGTAGAAGAGATAAAAAGACAAGAGAAGACATAATTCAATAAGCATCATCACAGTTTATTATGTCAAATGATTGCATATTAAAGTTTTTACCTCAATATATAGCCCAATATGTTGTTCACAACATAAATGAAAGTACCACGCTATTATTTGTATTATTTTTTATGTATGTATAGATAGATAATGACAAGAAAATATGTGTGAATTTTTCCGTGAATTTTACTAGTGACATTTTATTGACTGTTAATTTTCCCACATATTTTCTTTAATTTGTAGTTATCCCTATGAAGAAAATCTCATGAGTTCACGCAATCAATGTATATATATACCCTGTAAAGTGCTGAAAAGAAGAAGACAATAACTAGTTGGTAAACTTAGAAACTGCTCTTTGGTCATTATGTTTGTCATTTGGCATAGCACACAAAGAACATATACATCAAATTAGGCAAAATCCAATTTGAGTTTAAGTGATAGGTGCCCTAATAATACTGTTGATGCATAATGATAGGTATGATGGAATAGTTTGTGGTCCATCATGTACTATTTACAAGATTTTGCAGTTTAGATGCCTAATATTTTTCTCACATTTCACCTTTCACGACACTAGCTACCTACCCAATCAAAGTTCCAAGATAAAGCACCTTTTCCATTTTGCAAGCAAAGGGTTTCACAAAAGCTGTTCCGAGATTATAGGATGACATGAGATGAGATGATACATTCGCACCGTAATCACCTCATCATATATGCATGCAATTTCCATTTATGTCTTGTCCTTCTGGATCCTTAACAAAACCTCAAAGTAGGTGTCTTTTTTTTCATTAATAGATAAGAAATACTTGTGAAATATCAAACAGGTAGGTTCTGATAGCATAGCCATGGCTATGGATTGATTGCTTGTGATGTATAAACTGAATCTAACAGGTTTAAAATGAAAAAAGTAAACTTCACATTTTTCCCATCAATCTTTTCCTTTGAAAACGAAAACAGGAAAAGTTGGTTTGGAGTGGTTTATTTGTTTTAGTTCATTGTAGCTAGCTACGTAGATAGGGACACAAATGAAGTGTAGCATATGGGACGGTAGTTGCAGAACAAGAAATGATTAATCAGCACACGAAATTCTATCTGTAAGTTCGTATAGGGGGTGGCCGTGATGTGCCATCGCACCTTTAGCTGACACAATCAAAAGACTTGGCTTCTTACAATAAAAAAAATAAAATAAAGGGGAATAATTGGAATAAAAGAAAAAAAGGTACAAATTAAAAGCCAATCTCTTTACACGCATGTATCATCTCTCAAAATATCACAAGAAACTAGAGGAACTACTTATACTTATTAAGCCTTGTGAGAGGGACACTGATAGCACTTTGCAAATAGCCCAAACGTGTCAATCTGGTGTACGAAGTTAATCATGCTTGCCCATCCTCCCAACCCAAATCCTACCACCAAAACCCACACCACCACAAACACGTTCATGGAGTACGATCCTACCCAACCTCCTAACCTTGATGGTGGTCTCTCCACAGCATTCTGTTAACAAACAAATTCAAACAAAAATCATTACTTTATATATAGTTAGTCCAATCATACGCACAATGTTAAGAAGTAAACCTTAATCTGACTTAATCTTACAAAACTAGAACAAGATTTTACTCATTTACTTGATCTAATCTTTGATCTGATCTCTGGTTGATGTGAGATTTATAACAAAGTGAAACATCGGATGATGCAACATATATTTGAATTTAAGAAGTAATGACTTATAGTTGAGTGAGTGAATGTCTAACCTCCCTAGCTGGTGCTGAAGCAAAGGTCATCATGTGAGCCAAGGCAGGAATTATGTAAACAGTGAAGCTGACAAGAAGAGATCCAACAGTTGAGTTAATGGGACCAAAGAAAGGGAATATGATTGCCAGGAACCATATTGGAATCACTACAGGAAGTCTAGCCAACGCCCTTTTGAACAAACTCTTGGTCTCATGCACCCCAATGAATTTCTCCCACACAAAGTATAAAGGAGTGCAAGCAAATCCAAAAGTAATGAACTGCAAGAGTAAATCAAGCATAATCACTCTGTGCAAAACTTACTGAAACAACACAACTTTTTGAGGTAAAATAAGCTCTTATAAATGTTTTTAAGTTTGGAATTGAAAGATGTTAAACAAGTATAACCTGATGAATGAGCATGAGAATGACAGCAGTGTCTCTGAAACCTGTCTTTGGGAGCAATGAGAGGGCATTAGAATGGGTAAGAAGCTGATCCCCAAATGCCCAGTAAACTGCAGCTGCTGATGGCAAAGTTAGGGTCAGCACATATAGGGTTGCGATCAGATATATCATCTTAAACTTCTGTGGCTTCCACATTGCATGCATAATTTCCCTACAATATATAAATGTTTGTCAGAATCATATGCACGTATACACATATCCCATGAAGTTATACAATTTTTTTTTTCTGACAATATAGTCATTTTTAAATCCCAATACGAGTTAAAAGTTAAAAGCAAGGACAAGGTTTATTCACAAACATCACGCTACTTTTTACTAGAAGAAACCCTTAAATCATAACAAAAAAATTGATTTAGTTTTCGAGTCCTTACACTGTAACAGCATGTCCACCGAAAGTATAGAGAATGTTGGTAGCCCCAGTGAAGTAGAGAACCAATTTGGTTGGCCCCGAGTGTGTCACCCCCTCGATCTTCAGAAACAGTATATATACATAATATTAATCGAAGAACACAGATATCTGACAACAATAATATACGACATGCATTCATTATATAATTTGTTTTATGCTGGTGATGATGCTATAAATAGAGTCCTTTACCTGACCGTTGGTAAGGGAAGCTATGGTCATATACCATGCAGTATAAGTGGTCATCATGAGGCCTAAGAATGACCAGATTCTGTAATTGTGGAAAGAAGGGATGAACACAGTTGTTGCACAGCATGCGCCAAAGATGTAAGTCCAAGTTCTCTTGTCCAGATTGTCGTTTATGTAGTATATGTTGCTGAAAAATTTTATGTATATGTAATTTTTTAGTTGATAATGTACACATGAAGATCATTTATATTCAAAACCATGATCTATTCCTACCTTGCGCAAGCAATTAGTTGAATCACTGATCCAAACAGAAGGAAAGTGCAGTTGAAAAAAAGACCAAGATTCCTCCAGTGTTTTCCCAGAAGTCCATCTAGCACTTCAAACCACTGGAAACGATCAAAAGAATCAAAGATTAGAAGAATCTAAAGTAAACTACTAAATTGATTCATTAAAAGGGATATAGAGACTATAATAATAACCTGAATAACATGGTTTCTGAAATCAACTTTTTCTCTCTCCTTTCTGGTTCGGTACTCAACATAAAGGACACTGATAAGGTAAGCAGTCCAGCTTCCCATGAGTCCATAGAAAAGCTGAAATATGATTCCAGATAGCATCCCCAGTTGTGAAAAGGAATATGGTAGTGTGAGTAGTACTTGTGCAACCTAAATGAAATCCAAAAAACATGAAAATGATGAGATTCTGGTGATGAATAGGAAAAACACAAGTGGTGAATGATTTTGAGAGAAAGTGCCTGATTAGAAGCACAGCTAAACCATGCATCATAGACAGAGCCACCATGCCAAAAGAGCTTAGATAGTTTTCCAGTTGTGGACTTAGAACCTTCCTCTTCCCTCTCCATTTCTAGGTAATTCCCTGCAACAACTGTCTCAACCTTCTCAGAAGCCATTGTTATCTCCCTTCAAGTGTTGTGGGGAAGAGAAGTTCTTGTTATTCTAATTCACTCTTTCACATTCTTGTGTGGCTTCCCTTTCCTTATATAAACTTTTTCGTCAGCAAGGTACTGAATGTGAATGAACTTTGGTGGGGACCTTGCTTAGTTCACATGTAATCACCCTTTTCCCTTAATAATTCTCTCTCACCAATTGCCTTTATGAAGGTTCAACTTCATCATCAGTTTTTGTAGGCTCTGATGGGCCATGGCTAGCTGCAGTGCACGAGCGGCTGGCCCACCATTGCTCTATTCTTTTCTCTAATCTCAGAGATCGGCTAGCCCATGCACATTCGTTCATCATGAGTGTAGAGATAAAAGCAATAAAAAGATGCAGAAGGGGATTACAAAAGTTTCTACTGGGTGAGTGTTGAAGATGGAATGAATCATTACTCTCTCGAGGGGCTTAGTGCTAATCATGATTAGTACCACACGTGTTCCAGTTGGCTTTACCAAAAGAAAATTCTATCATTATAACCCCACCTCTCCTTTTCATTTTCACTTTTTTCGTTACTCATCAGCTATGCTAGATTTTATAAATGTTATGCAGACTTGGGCCATTGCAAGACCCATATCTTCCTAGTATCTTGCATTTGCATAGATCAAAATTCTCTCTATTCAAAATCTTCCTTTGTTAATTTTGAGTACTTCGACAATAGAGTTCCCAATGAATATCAGGTTTTACTTTAGGTGCATCACTATGAAGTTTTGACATTTATTTACATCAAGGTTTTAGTTCATTAATGAGTAAGATATGCTTCTAATTTTTGAGGTATTTGGTATGACATCCTTATCTTCTAGTCAAAAAGTGGTGCAAAAAAGGAAAATGAAAAGAGGAAAGTATCTTGAGATGGGCGTTATATCAGATTTGATTAATATATAGTTTCCAGGATGGCCCAACACCTACCAACCCATTAGGCCCAGTACCAGAGAACTGTTGGATTATTATTGGATGAACTAAAAACTCGGACCTTTTTTCTTTTCTTTCTTCTCATTGTTAAAAGTTGGAAACGTACATGATTTTTCGAAGTGGGTTAATTAACTTTATTTCCGGCAATGATTTATGTCAAAGCTTTTGCCAGTGATCTTTCCATGGCAGGAAAAGTTAACAGGTGTCATCAAAATAAAATGTTAGTCTTGATTTATTTCATAAAAAAGTTGGTGAATTATATGCAAACTATGAAGACTAGACACATTTTATAAGCGGTATCAGACACACTACGATATGTGTAGGAAACATACATGTATATATAAAGTGTTTGATTTGAACGACATTTTTTAATCTTTAACATGACTCTAATAAAATGTTAATAAATACAAATCCAATATTTTTTTAAAAATTCATAAATTTATAAGTTTTTATTATGATTATAGAAATAAGGAACAAATCTCAGTACTTTTCTATTGAGGAGAGATGAGAACGAGCGTGGAGATGAAGATACAGAGGATTAGTCGGATTAATGAGGTGATTCGGTATTGGGTTGTTTTGGTTGGGATTAGCCATGGTCGATCAACAAAAAAACGAAGAAAACAAATGTGCGAAAGAGAAGAGGGATTTTAGCAATCTAATACAATATTAGAGTTTCTTATAATAGAATGCAATTCTTCAATCATTGATCAAATCAGTTTTACGATGAATAAGAACTTAACATATAAAGGCTAAGTTTGTAAAGAAAAAAAAAAGAAAAAGAAAACGTGTAATTGTGCAACTTTTTTTACAACAGAACTAACTAAGCAAGAGTTTATACAACAAAATCAACTAACTCTTGAGTTATCTTTAATATTTTCTATTTTTTTATATTAGGTAGATAGATTAGATTTACTTTTGTGTTAGGTAACGATGTATTTAGATTATTATATTTGACTAATTTTTTTATAAATGATTTTGAGGCTATAAATACATAATAATTTACTATATAAATTCGTGTCCCTGTATCTCATATTTTGGAGACTACTCGTATCGAAGTATACATGTTCGTGTAGTGTCCGGTGTCCATGATACATAAGTTGCAAGTATAGAAGCAAAAAGTTAAAATAATATAAGGCCAATGTTAACGTTTAAGATTTAAGGTTTAGAGTTTAGGATATCGATAAAAATAATAAATTTGATTTATAATTTTGTAATGCTTAATAATAATATAAAAATTAGGGTTTTAGATGGCAAGTTGGAGGCTTGGAGTGGTTCAATGGACTTGTCGGTTGCATATTAAGGCCATAACTGCTAAATAAACTGAAAAATAAAAAAGTGAGTTCAGAATAAACTATTCAGCAAAAAGCTTTAGTAGCTCATAATAATGCAGTGACAGTAAGTTTCCCAGCCTACATTGGCAATGATTGAATTTTATGAGGAAATGGTTGCCAGTGCCTTTGATCATGAAAACCATGAGTCACACTTTGTTTGATACGCTTACGCTTGATGGTAAGGAATAAAGTTAAAAGAATGATGTTTATTTAGGATTATATAAAATGAAGCAATGATAAAAGATCGGGGAAGGTGGTTAATTTGCAGAGAGTGAAACTTGATTTTGATGGTGGTGATGGTGATGGTGATGGTGATGACATTGATGATTACTTTAAAGAGAGGAAATAAATAGTTAGGTTGTTAACCCCACCTTGCATGAGGAGAAGGTCACTGCACACTCTTTCTTTATTTCTGACTCGGATTACATCGATTGCACGATGAGGGACCAATAAACAAACCAAAAGCTTCAAAAGCCTGGGAACCAAACACCCTCTTTGACTTTGCTACTTGCTCTACACACATCAACTTTTCCCCTTTTCTAAATTTTATGTTATCATTATCATCATCATCAATCACATTTTCATTTTTTTTTTTTTGCTTTCTCTTCATAGGACGTGGGAAAAAAAGCCGTGCCTGGTGCCACTAAGTGCTCAATGATAACATTAATTACTGTGTGGAACTGTTAAACCTGATTATCTTTATGCTAAGCGTTGAGATAAGAAAAGTGTTGCATGGGTTCATCGATTCTCAGTGTTAGTTAAGACATGGACATTGCTGAGTACAGCATGCAGCGTTGTTGTCAGATCCAAAGAGAAGAAGTGCGTGTACGGGAATTCACCGATACAACTGAACGAGAGATTTGTTCAAAGATATTGTCCATACTTTTTTTATTTAATCAAGATCTTTAAAAGAAGATATTAGTTTCTTTCATTTATAATAATTTAACGTATAAATATATTTATACCACAAACACGTGCACAATAATATCAGGTAAAAATAAAAAATTAATAATATACAAAAAAAATCATAAATTCATGAATTTAAGATTTTAAATTGAATATAATATTGATTTTTTATATGAATTCACCGTTAATTAGATATATAAATTGTTCATAAGTGCGATATAAAGTAGTTCTTGTGTAAAAAATGTTTTAAGCAGATATATTTTACTGTAAACAATGGTAATATACTAATTATGTTTTTTCAATAAATTATTTGTGTCTTAATTTATTAATTTGAGTGTTTTAGATTTAGTTTCAAGAAAATATTTAATTTTGTGTTGTAATTATCACCTACGAGGGATTGAGGTTGAGACACTAGAATGAACTGGGAAGTGAGTGCTATTATGATGAAGAGGAGAAGGGATATAAGTTTTTGAAGGTAAGAAGAATAACTATGCTAGAATCCAACCGGGAACAATCAAGCAAACGATGGCATAAACAAAAATGTGTTTTATACCATAGTGATCAAAGTTTACCTGTCAAGTAAATAATGGTAAAAAATTTAAAACTTATCTATGGTGGTAATGGATTCAATCTATCTAATAAAATATAATTCATTTAAGATAAATTAAATTTGATTTTTTTTTCAATCAATTTTAATTAGATTGAATTTATTTTGTCTATGCAATTGATATAATATACCTAACTATTAAGTTTATTAGACAAATGTTGGATCGACTTAGCTCAACTTAGATTTAGGCTAACTCGTGTTGACCTAAGTCTAGTTCACTCAGTTTAATGTGGATTTGGATTGTCTCACCTCAACATTGCTCACAGCTAATTTGAACTTTGATCCAAATTAACTTGATTTAATATAGTTTTGTGCCGATTAGGCTTGGGCCAACTTGGCACAACCTAGCCTAGGCCGACTCTGCTCAATCTTGGCTCAAACTAACTCATTTTGACCTTTAGCTCACTTGGTTTGTTGCAATCTCTAGGCTCAACCTTCGATACGAGATAACTCAACTTGATTTTTTAACTTACATTGACTTCATTCGATTTTTCAATCAGGCCAACTTGGCATAAATTTTCAGTCTACACAAACTCAGCTCAACCTTCAAGATAACTCGACTCGATCTTAAGCTTATGCAGACTTATCTCAACCTTCAATTTATGTCGACTTAGCTTGATTTCTTAGCCCAACTTAACTTAGCTCAATTCTTCAACTCAAGCCAACTTTGCTTACCTTTCGATCCAAGTTGGCTCGGCTCTATTAGACGGATTTGGCTAAACTTTCGTCTTAGGTCAACCTGACTCAACATTTGGTCCAAACCGACTCTGTTCGACTTTGGATACAAACCAACTTGACTTGACTCGACCTGATCCTTAACCGTCTTGTCTAGACTTAGACACATCTAGATTTTGAGTTTTCAAAATCTAGAAAATATCTAATCCTAATCAAATTAAGTGAATTGAACTTAAAATTCCAAATATATTGATTTAGATTTGTTATAAATTTATTGAAATAAACCTATTTTAGATTATTGTGAATTGAATTTCACAATTTAAATTTTTTGTCCACTTATTATCTATCTTAATAATTTACATATAAAATTACACCTCTATAAAGAAACATGAGATAGATAATTGAAGAGAGAAAACAACGTACATTGAAGACGAATAATGAGTTGAGAGATCAAACACTAGATTAAAAAAAAAGGGGGATGAACATCTAAATTGTCCAACAACATCATTAACTAACTGACATGTTTAATAAAAAAACCTATAGTAAGTTAAGAACTTCATGAAAAGCAATATTAGTCTATTAATAATATAACCGTGGTTTTCGACAAAAAGATGTTAATTCGATTATGACTTTCTCTTTTCCTGTTGGATATTTGTTTTCTCAAATCATTCTCCATTCCGTTTTTTTATTCACTGATCATTATGCATTTGTGTTTGTTTTCTGTTTCACTAACTAAAGTTTGCACCCTATTACTAAGAACTGAAAAATACTACACATTTCTAGTAATTATTACTATAGAAAAAGAGAAAATAAAAAGGAAATAAAACCAACTGAAAGAGGATCATATTTTTGTGGATCTACGTAATAATAGATTTTTTTTGTGTTATTATTTGTCCAATACTTTACTTAACAATGATTTTTTTTTATACATATTTTACTAGTTACCATTTTGTTCTTTTGTATCTTTTTCTTTATTATTGTATAATTTAATGTACACGTGGCATTTTTCATTGTAGAGGACTCTCCTTTAGACGTCAAAATTTAAACTACAAATAGAAAACTTTTTTTTTTTCTGTATTTGCCCAAGTCATTTTTTCTTTGGATAATGATTCATAGACTACTACATTATTCCTTGGCATGGAAATTCAATTTTGAATTTTTTTTTATTTGCAAAAGTGAGAGTGACACGTGAGGAAGGGTTAAAGTTAGTGAAAAGGAAAATTAGAGAGTAGGAAGAATAAGAGAAGAGAAACAATATATTACGTATTCTACCTAATCATTTCTTCCCGCTATGCACGAAAGAGATGAGGCATTCGTCAACAACACCTTCAATTCTTCTTCCTTTGGTGGTATGCGCGAGAAACTTTTTCCTTGTCTTCACCACTTCTCCCTTCCCCTTTCTATGTCGTCCACAACCCTAACTGATGCTTAATGTTTTACGAAAATCACACTTCACTTCTCTCACTCTTCACACTTTCTCTCACAATAAAAACTGTCAATTTCTCTTCTCTCACTCTTTCCACTCTCTAATTTTTCCTTTCACTAACTTTCTCCCTTCCTCACGTGTCACTTCCACTTTTGCAAATAAAAAAAAATCAAAATTGAATTTTCACATCAAGGAATAATGTAGTAGTCAAACTGCAGTAGTTAATAAATCATTATCTTTTTCTTTACCATTCAATTTACCCAAATAAATGAAAATGTTTTTTAATTCCTTCAATTTAAACCGTACAAATTTTGACTTAATGTTTTCTCATTTATTTATTTTATATGTATGTACTTTTCTTTTTATTTTCATATCTAAACAAAGGGTAAATGTAAAAAGGTTATTTCCTAATAAAATAAATAAATAAACACCTTTTTTTTGTAAACGCATCCCACTTCATGTGTTTGTGGCTTTGGCAGGTACGTATGTGTGTGTAGTAAAATCAGAACTTACCGCATTGCGACTTGGTTAATTGGGTTTGGGCCCTTAACTTGGTCCATAATAAAATAATAATTATATTCTTTGTTATCAAGAGTAATATAATTTGTATACGTTTTTTGTTTCATATTATGCATTTTCCTAAATTTATGGCTCATAAATTAAATTATCATTTCAATTAATTATTATATTCAAATATTTTTTATTTTTCTCAACTTTTTCTCATTAAGCTACTTCTTTTAATCAACAGTCAATAATATGCATATTGGTAAACGAATAGGAACTTGCAAATTGCTACTAATTTTTTTTAGTGATTAGATTTTTTTTTTTCTAAAATATAAAATACACGTATTTTATTAATAAAATAATATAAATTATGTAAATAATTGAAAAGCACAATATAATCACTGTATAAAGTTGCCAAATGACTTAAAATGTCATATTGAAAATTAAATTATAATTACTGTATAAATTTACACATGTTAGATGATGACTTGTTACTGTTTATTTTAAAGAAAGTATCACATTCTTTGTATTTATTTAATTGCTAATATTTATGTCCTACGAATAGAAAATATTTTATTTATATTTTAAATATGTAAATATTGAACTAAGTATTGATTACTAATTATACAAAATTGTTAATTTAAGGGAAAAAAAAGGAAAACCTATTAGATTATTATAACGAGAAACAAAAGGAACTACCTTGTATCTTTATTGAAAATAAAGTAATTCATATATCTTTTTCTTTCTATTTATACTAATTTATACTAATGTAAACACAAGCCATATTTATATGTATAATTTTTTAATATACATGAAATTATATTAATAATGGATTTATATTAGTAAGAGATCATATTATAATGTTATTAAATTAATAAATAAAGTAAAATTATATTTATTAAAAATAAAATAAAACATATAAAAAAATATAAAAAAATAATTGTTGATAAATAAAACTAAAGAACAAGAAAATAAGTAAATAATTTTATAAAAGTTATAAAAATAACCATTAATTTTTAAAATTCAACAAATTACACAAGAAAAAATCTTCTTTCTTTAGATAATATTCATAAAATGTAATAAATTATTTTCAAAATATATGAAAAATATTTCAAATTGGGGTAATTGAAAATGCGTATCAAAAAATTAAAAAATAAAAAACGTTTTTCTTTTTAAGAATGGCTTCTCTCAGGTACGTCGTTCTAAACAAAACGACGAGTGCGTGAAAACTACGCTGAATAAAATCAACAGAGTGAAGGAGGGTGTTGTTGGTACAGGGGAATTTATCGGAAGTGGGAAAATGGCGGGCGGTGGAAAGGTTTCCTTCAAGGTCACACTGACCTCCGATCCAAAGCTACCCTTCAAAGTGTATGTATCTATGTCTCATTCAATTCTCAATTCTCAACATTTTCCCCAAATTTCCTATTTCCCTAATTACGATTTTCTTTGTTTCTTTCAGGTTTAGCGTTCCTGAGGCTGCACCTTTTACTGCAGTTCTCAAATTTGCCGCGGAAGAATTCAAAGTCCCGCCCCAGACCAGCGCTATCATCACCAACGGTAATTAATTATCTTGTGTCAGATCGATTTTTTTTTATTAGTCAGTGATGTCTATGTTTCCAGTTTTAGGATATTTAGCGTTTCATGCGAATTGAAAATCATGCTTTGGTTGTGCAAAAATGAAAAATTGAATACATGGCAGATTCCTTTTGATAATTGCTTTTCCTTCCTTATAGCTGTTTCAGCCTTTGGGGAATTACAAAACTTTGCCACAGCTGCACCTGTTTTTGGGTTAAGAAAGTACTGTTTGTTTTGGTTAACTATTTTTGTATGTGTTTGTGTCACATTCTATGTTAGCTTTACGATTTTGTGGGCGGCTTCAACCTATCAAACATGCTAAATCACTTCATTCCCATGTAATAAAACTTGGCCTTTTCAATAACGTTTT
>Ga0099823_1002421_pt1 | contig 16835 bp, 12 predicted proteins | sample CowpearedBW_FD_76831 | JGI IMG/M metagenome (GOLD analysis project Ga0099823, IMG submission 76831) | Root nodule microbial communities of legume samples collected from California, USA - Cow pea red BW | ecosystem: Host-associated > Plants > Roots > Nodule | place: USA: California | collected...
CTACCACGTCTAAACACCCTTCGAACCAACCCACTCATCGGTAACAAAACAACAAAATAAAATGGTAAACATGCACTATACGAAATCACTTATCACAAGAATAAATTTTACGTTACACCCAAAGGTGACAATAACACTTAAAATTGTGAATACCCCACTATGGTCCTCACAAGATGAGTTAGATTTTATGACCTTTTATAATTCATATATATAAAATAAATATTTTTTATAATACCAAAACCAAAATATCTACATATAATAAATAAAACGTATAAATAACCAAATAATATCATAACATTATTTAATATTATCATGCATCAAACAATTACTACAAAAAGCCAAAGAAAGTAAGGAAACAACTCCATGCACCCACGACAAGAGAAAGAAAAGGAGTGGTTGCACTGTAACTACGTGCGGTGGTTTCTCCACCAAAATCAAAAGCTAGGTTCCACTATAAAAATGAGAGAAAACTACAATCTCATTGTTCGCCTCCGGCCCCACTAAAAAAGAAAGAAATTAAAAAAAGAAAGAAAAGAAAGAGAAAATAAACTAATGCAATTCACGTTACAACTATAAAGCTTCAAACCCGTAAATGCATGGCTGTAGCACATCAAGAATGTAAAAAAAAAAAACACTAGTGCAAAAAAACCTTTTTGTACCGGTTAAAAAAAGTGCTTTATACCAGTTGTGGAATCGGTATAGATATAGGCAGTATAAAAACTTTGAACTTTCTATATTTGTTCTATAACCGGTGTAAAAAGTTTCACCTTTTATACCCTTTATGACTTTAACCGATATAAAAAGTGATTTTTAATTTTTTTTATGAGAAATTCATTTATGCTTCCTATCACATACAAAACCTGTAAATAATTATCCAAAACATTCAGACAACAAATTTCATTCAATCTAATATTTACATAAAATACAATCTAAAGTTTATATGAAATGTAATACTAATCACATTTCTAATAGATAAAAATTATATTATTGGTTCAAATTTATTCGATAAAAACTAGAATAAATGGAACAGACAAATGAAAGGAACAAACAAATTTATAATTAATCTCAACCCCTAATAAAATGCACTCAAAAGTGTGTTTTAAAAAGTGTCTTCTTCTAGACAAGTAACCAAATTAGAAACTGTATACTATAGCATCCCATCATCATAATGTTTAGGACATTCATTAAAGGGTTCTAAGTAGATAAGCCATTCTAGGATCAGAGGAATACTGTAGTGATTAGACAAACCTCAACATAGCCTTCGCGCAACTTGTCCAAAGATAAAGTTGCATCTTTAAGATAAGGGGCAACCTAACCATATTTTCCTTCAAAAAATAACAAAATCAGAGATTTTAAATAAAGTGTATTTGTATTTATTGTACTTCATCCTCTTACTCCAAGTCAAGTAGTTGAGGATCAAGTACAAATGAAATTCAAGAGGGAGGAATAAGAAGGAAAAAAAAGGTCCAAAAGTAGAGAATAGGGAGTTGGAGGTGGGAGAAATTGGTGTTCCTTCTCCCAAGGTTATTGAGCATGATGTATTCTTAACTAAAAAATCTTTAGATCATGTACTTCATGATGAACAACATTTTTACCTCTTGTTTTGTCAAGGAACACTCACATGCACTTTTAATGAGTCTTCAACTAAGTCTTTACCTCCTTCTATAAAAAGTATTTTAAAAGAGTTTGAGGATGTTTTCCCTATAGAAGGACCTATTGGCCTTCCACCTTTTAGGGAAATTGAAAATCAATTTGATTTTATGACTGGGGCTAGTCTACCAAATAGACTAACCTAAAGGACAAATCCTCAAGAAATAAAGGAAATAGAGACTTAAGTACAAGATTTATTGGATAAGTGTTAGGTTAAAAAGAGTCTTAGCACTTGTGTTGTTCCTGTCTCATTTGTTTGTAAGAAAGATGGCAAGTGGAGAACATGTTGTGATTGTAAAGCCATCAATAATATCATAATAAACTATAGGCATCCAATTCCATTACATTTTCCAAAATTGATCTTAATAGTGGTTATCACCAAATTCGCATTAAATAAGGTGATAAGTGGAAAACTGCCTTTCCGACTAAGTTTGGATTATATGAATGGTTAATGATGCCTTTTGGCCTTACTAATGCACCAAGTACTTTCATGTAACTTATGAATCATGTCTTAACCTTGTGTTTGGATGAAGCTTTTCAACAATGCTGAGAAATTGAAATGTATTATATTTGAATTGATTGCAATTAAATTCCCTTCATTTTCTAAATAACTTGTTTGGATAAAGAAATTAAAATACCTTACATTTCAATTTCTTGTTTGGATAAAATATTTGAATTTCTTGAGATAAAATTTCATTTTAAAAATATTTATTTTAGGCTTAATTATGTTTTGAGTTCCTATTAAATTTGGAAACATGCTCAATGACCTAGATGGGTTAGGCTAACCTGACAACTCATCTGGGTTGTCGGGCTTGTTTGTGTCATCGGGCTTGTTTGTGTCATCGGGCACGCCCAACAAGTTTGTGTCATTAGGTCAGCCCGACCTGGCAAGGTCATTATGCTGGTCGGTATCTCTCGAGTCGTCGGACTGGTCAAGCCTGTCTAGGTTGTCGGGTTAGTCAGGTTCGCTTAGGTCATTGGGTCGGTCAAGCTTGTCAGGTCAATGGGTTGGTGGGGTCTTTGGGCCTGCCCGACACGTCTAGGTCGTTAAGCTCGCCTGACACCTCTAGGTCCCTTGGCCCACCAAACCCGTGTGGGTCACCGGGCTCGCCCGTCCTGCTTGGGCCATCAGATCTGCTAACCTGTTTGTGTTGTCAAGCCCGCCCGACCCGTATGTGTCATTAGGTCACCCCGATCCGTCTGGGTCATCAGGCCTGCTAAACCCTTTTGGGTCGTCGGGCTTGCTCGACCCGTTTGTGTTGTCAGGTCGGTCTAATATGTGTGGAATGTCTGGCCAACCCAGCATGTCAAGGTTGTCGGGTGTAAGGCCTAGTTTTATTTTTCCCTACCCTAATGTTTAAGGGCTGGCCTTAATCTGCTGGGCCTAAAGGGGTGGCCCATAGGGTGCTAAGGCCCTAAAGCTGGTAGGGTTTCCCTTTCAGCCTCACTTTTGCAATCTGAACCTAAACATTGCCTCCCTTCCGTTTCAGAGCTCTGCTAGGGTTAGCCGTCAACTCTCTCCAAGCGAACTACGACTCTTCCACTCCATGTAAGTTTCTCCTGAACTTGTAGTAGTCTTCCCCTAGCTCTATTGTGACGTCCCCTTGAGACTCATTTCGATAACCCGTTCTGGTATATTTCTTGGTTTCCTTCCAGCCACTTATTTCACTCCTAGAGTTGCTGCACTTTTACGTTCTGTGTCGAGGATGCGTCGGGATATTCTACTAGCTTATTTCCTGGTAAGGGAAGCTAGAACCCTCTATTTGTGTGATGTGTTTTCTGTGGTTATGCGTTTGTATCGTGATTGGTTGAAATTGCATGTTGTTGTGAACGTATGAGATGGCTGGAAATAATATTGGGTATGAAAATATAGCTGATGCAGGATGAACAATGGCGTGACCTGTTATTCTCGCCCAAGCGACTTGGTCTCGCCTAGGCGAGACTTGCAAAGAACCAACCCCAGCTCGCGCTCGAGCTCTCGCTCAAGCGGAGGGTCTTAGTTTTGAGCGAGGTGCTATCTTGCTCAAGCGAGAGACGCTTGCCTAAGCGAGCTCGCGTAGGAGTTTGAGGTTTGTTGTTGCAGTTGCAGCCCAAGCGAGGGACCTCACCTTTGGGCGAGGAGTGGGCTGGCTCAGGTGAGGGAGGGCTCGCCTAAGCGAGTACGCGAGAAACTTCCATTTGCCTTTGTCGCGATCTCACCTAAGCGAGGGCCTGTCGCTTGAGCGAGGGAACCCCTCTTGCCTGAGCGAGGGCTTTTGGCCTGAGCGAGATGCGTGGTAGGCCTTGTTGTTTTCTTCTTTTGAATGCTATGAATTGTTTGGTTGGTTTATTAATGTGTTTTAATTATGAAGTATGAGAAATGGTATGGGATATATGGGGTATGGGTTGAATTGATTTATTGATGTGGCCTTAGCATGTAAAGTGAATGAGAGGGATGTTATTGAAATGGCAATGGGATTGATATGAGATGAGGCTCTATACTCATGAGATTTTTGAAAGAGGTGGTATAGTCCAACATGGAATACGAATGAGAATTTGGTTACAGATGTTGACCCAAGGTTGAATGCATGACTACTGTTACTTGGTTGTATGAATATTTGATACGAGTCAGTGCGTAATTCCTTGGAGTTTCTAGGTGAGACTTCAGGGTCGTGCTTTAGTGGTCGGGACGTAATTCCATGGCCCTTGTTAGTGGGTGTCCATGATGGTGCCCCATCTATATAACTTGCTAAAGATTCAAGGTAAGGATTGCATCCTGGCACTCTAAGGAGTCAGTTAGTCTCACTTAGAGCGGACTGACTCCTGTGGTGAGAGTAGTAGGAGGCGTAAAACTCATTAAGGGCTAACCTTGTGTGTGAGGGAATTGATTCATTGTAACACTTGTAGTTTACTTTGATCACCCTTTATCGTATAACAAGAGTTTGCATGAGCATGTAGGTCATCTTAGGTCAATGTTTTCCATTTTTAGAGTTAATCATTTTTTTGCCAATGAAGATAATTATACTTTTTGTATTGATATTGTTGTTTTCCTAGGTTTTGTGATCAATAAAAGTGGGCTTCATGTGGATCCCGAGAAAATTAAGACCATCCAAGAATGGCTTACCCGTAAAAATGTAGGATAAATTATAAGCTTCCACGGTTTGACAAGTTTCTATAGAATGTTTGTTCTTAATTACCCTAGTCTAGCTTCACCTCTCAATGAGTTAGTGAAGAAAGATGTTACATTCACACGGGGGCAAAAATAACAAAAGGCTTTTGAAGAAATCAAAGAAAGATTGACCAAGGCACCCATTCTAGCATTGCCAAATTTTGCAAAAAACCTTTGAACTAGAATGTGATGCCTCTGGAATTGGTATATGTGCGGTGTTATTGCAAGAAGGCCATCCAATTGCATATTTTTGTGAAAAACTACATGGTGCTTCTCTCTGTTACCCTACACTTGTGAGGGCTCTTCAAACTTGGGAGCATTATCTTGTTGCCAAGGAATTTGTCATTCATAGTGAGCATGAGTCACTTAAGTATTTGAAGAGTCAACACAAGCTAAATAAAAGGCATGCTAAATGGATGGAGTATCTTAAGCAATTTCCTTATGTAATCAAATACAAGAAGGGAAAAACAAATATAGTGGCTAATGCTTTATCAAGAAGGCACACACTTTTTGTAAAACTTAGTGCCCAAATTCTTGGATTTGATAACATTGTTGAATTATATTCACAAGATGTTGAGTTCTTCACCATTTACAAGTAATGTTTGAAAAGGTCCCAAGGAGGATTTTATATGAATGAGGGGTATTTGTTTAAAAAAATGAAAAATTTGGGTTGCCCTAGGTTCACATTGAAAACTCCTAGTAAAAGAGATGCATGAAAGGGGACTTGTGGGGCACTTTGGGGTAGACAAAACTCTAAGCATGCTTAAAGATAAATTATTTTGGCCCCATATGAGGAGAGATGTCCAAATGCATTGTTATAAGTGCATTATATGTTTTCAAGCAAAGTCTAAAGCAATGCCTCATGGTCTTTACACTCCTTTGCCTGCTGCTTCTACCGCTTGGAAGGAAATAAGTATGGACTTTGTCCTAGGGCTTCCAAGAATTGCTAGGGGTTTTGATTCAATCTTTTTGGTAGTGGATCATTTTAGTAAAATGGCTCAATTTATATCTTGCCACAAAGTTGATTATGCAAGCAATATAGCAAGGTTATTCTTTAGAGATGTGGTTAGACTTCATGGATTACCATACACTATATTCCTTAGTCACTTTTGGTGGACCTTATGGTCTAAACTAGGGACTAAGTTCAATTTTTCTACCACTTGTGACCCATAAACTGATGGGAAAACAAAGGTAGTTAATAGGTCCTTGTTTACATTGTTAAGGGGGGTAATCACAGATCTTGGGATGAGTATCTCCCTCATATAGAGTTTGCATATAATAGAGTAGTTCATATAACTACTAAAATCTCTTCTTTTGAGGTTTTGTATAGGTTTAATCCTTTGACACCTTTGGATTTAGTTCCTCTACCTACTTCTTTTGATTTTGTTCATAAAGAAGGGGTTTCTAAATTTAAGTTTATCAACGATTTACATAAAAAGGTTAAGCAACAAATACATCACCAAGAGATATATTAAATATAACAATAAAGGGAGAAGATAGGTTGTCTTCAATGAAGGGGATTTAGTTTGGCTTCATTTAAGAAAATAAATATTTCCTTAATAAAGAAAGTTCAAACTTAACCCTCATGGAGATGGTCCTTTCCAAGTCATAAGGAGGGTCAACAATAGTAATGCATATCAATTAGACATTCCTGAGGAAGATGGACTTACAAGGAGCTAATGACATTCATGGACTTCAAATGCTATTTTCTTGGGCCAAAGAATATGTCAAGATATGATGGGCTTGTCCTAGCCTATTAGAGTAGATTTCAATTAAGCCAATTGTTTAGGCCATGCTTGGAAAATAAATTTTAAAGCACATTTCACCCGTTCTGTAATTAGATCAATTCAAGCCAATTACAAAGTCCAGGTCGTGAGCTTGTATATAGAATAAGCCATACATTGCATATTAAACACATGTGATAAACAAGGGAGGCGTGACTAGGACACATGGCAAGCGATCCACACTTTATAGATCTTAGATCAAAATCTAAATCTAAATGCACATGTTGCACATGGTTAACCAAGTCGTTTCACATCTCATTTTTATTACATTTGGGAGCTTGCTATCTACTATAAATGAGAGCCACCCCACCCTTATAAATCACTCTTGAATGAATGTAGAGTTATGTTATTGAGATCACTCCACAAACCTTGCCTTTGAGAGTCACATATAGCTAGACCTTTATCTTAGAATTCCTCTAGCTTTCCTCCTCTAAGTTGGCCAAACCTCTTAGAGTTCTCACCACCACCAATCAATTCTACACTACCCTAGCTTCCCTTAAACACTTGCTTCTACAACAATTATCCATGGAAACTCCTTCTTCCCTCAACCACGTCCAAGGAATCTCATTAGTGCATCTCCACCATAATTATGCAAAGTTACCTTTCATTACATTTGCATCCAAGTATGACACTTGTTCATCATTATCATACACAATTAAAAATCACATGATTATCCGCATTCATGATCAAATCACACAGGCACATCAAGGCCTCATCATCACATGTATCACAATACATTGACATCATACTATCATCATCATAAAATTAACCATACATCCCTCATCATGTCTAAACATCTTGTATACCGCAAACAAGGACCTATCACAACTTACCACAACAAGAGTATAAACACAATACAACCAAAAAACAACAATCATGTGTGAAATATATCTCCAAATACAGACCTCCTAAAAAAGCTCAGACCGTTCAAACTAAAGAACAACATGTAACCAATAAATTATCAAAATGTCAGCTCAATCCAACAATTAACGAACTGGAAAATTTAATTTTACAAAAATTGTGTAGACTAGAAAAACACCAGTGGCGCCTACACCTTGAATCTGGCGCTCAATGCCTAGAAACCCGAGGCCCAGCGCCTGGCGGTAGGAAACCAATTCCCAGATCGCCAAAACTCAAGACTCAACGCTTGGAGGTAGTGAGCCAGTGCCCAACGCTCTATATTGCACAAAAATATGAAAAAGAAAACGTTTTCATGAACAAGGCACATGTTTCACACATACCAAGCATCCAACACATGCACACAACTTATCAAACATCTATTATCATCTTTGCTTAACTCAAAGAATCGAAATACACCCATCACTAAGCTTCTTTTACCAATTCCTTCATCCTCCAAGATACATATTTTGGACTTACCACTTAGGCAGATAAAACCACAAATTTTCATCTCTAACTTCATGTTCATAGCATACACTTTTGATTTTAAAAAATAGCAATGCAACTACAACCTCCGCATACCAAAAACAATAATGCAACAACTTTCCTTGTAATGAACATGGATCATAATTAAATATATTACATCTTCACATGTAAGACCTACCCATTCATTTGATCAAAAATAACCTATTCATGCCAACTCCCCAAAAAACCCATAAAGATCATCCTGACAAGCAACAACTCCAAATGTTATTACCCCATGAACATTCTATGTGCTCAAGAAAAGAAAAAAAAAAAGAACATAGAAACCATTTCACCAAACATTCAAAATTTACAAGAATTTCTCCACGTCAAGGTTTAGAAAAAATAATGTTCCCTACAATTGCAATTCACAACACCAAAAAATCAATTCCATCAACTTGTCTCCATTTCCTGCACTTCTAAACCTTTCCATCCATAAGAAAAATTATAACACTTCATTTAAATTCCATGTCACAAAAGCACACAATCATTCATGCATGACCACAAAAGTAAGGAAGGAAGATTAGTTCCGCATACCTTAGAATCCCAAAATGTTCTTCCAATACCACCACAAATTCATCTTCTAAAAATAAAATTCTCTAATAAAACCAATTTTTAGCATTTTATAATCACACTTCAATCATGTATCCTCGCGCAATCAGATAATAAGAACAAGGTTAACTCCCCCTACACAAAAAATGCATTTCACCATGTATTCCTTTGTAAAACATAGACATCACATTAAGGCCATCAAGAAAACACACTTCCTCATTCCATGAATCAACTTGCAATCATTGCTCTCTACACAATCACATAATAACAAGAAGATGGTTTAACACCACTTCCTTGGAATTTCCCGCAACAAGACCACCTTGCCTTTGCTCTTCACGTCCTGACTAACTTATGCTATCTCCCTCACTAAACTTATGTTCCTCACCTTTCTCTTCAAACCCAAATTTTAACTTAGCCCCAAAACCCTATGTTTTCCCATAACAAGACAACGTTAAAAACCAAACTACTATTTGGGTTTCACACATTAAAAAAAATCTTATTTAACCTTTTACTTCTCACCTAATCCCACTTAATTTCAAATTAACAACTATTTAATTCTTGTGCTTGCGACAAGATATAATGAATCTACCTTCAAATTTTCATCTTCCTAAGAGCACCAAAAAAATATCAAAAAGCAAACCAATGTTTATGTCTTTTGCTCTAGCCAAGGTTGGAACTCACCACCCCTAAATTCCAAACCAACACTCCAAACCATATCAATTGTCCCATTTTTCTTGGCAACAATACACACAACAACATTAGAATAGTAATTCACACAACCAAACATGGAAAAATAAATTATAAATAATTAATAAACATGAGCCACACCAAAGACACACATAATCACCTCCAAATTAATTATAAAAAAGATATTTAAATATAACACTCCATATGCACACATCAGAAATTAAACCCATAACCACTAACCCATGATAAAGTTGTAACCATCTATGCTACACTTCACTTCTGTACGATCATTTATTAATAAAATTTAAATAATACTACTCACGCGCAATAACACTCTTGAAGTATAATTATTTTTTGCTGGGTCTTACAATTCCATTGTAGGTTCTACACATCATCATTTTTGTAGAAGTAACACATGCATTTACATCCCATGCATTTAGGGTCATTTAAATAGTTAGATACTTTCTTAATTTGAATTTATTTTATTTTCCCCATTTTCATGTTTTATTTTATTTTCAACAAGATTAAATTGTGCAAGCTAGGCTTAACACAAATTGTTTCCTTGGATTCGATACCTAGGGTTTCCCTATACTTCATTAGGGAGATTTTGGATTTGTTTGATAAATTCTAGCACGACAATAAGAGTTTCATAGATGGTAGAGTAATAAATATAATAAATTAAAATAATAATAATAAAATGATGTAATTTAGAAAGGAAAATAACTTATGTATGAGAAACATAGTTACTAATTTGAGAGATTTTGAGTTGTTAAAATAAAAGAAAAAGAAACATTGGGTTATGCATTTATAAATTGAAAAATACAAAGGCCTAAGCCTTTACATTTAAAACTAACACATAATATTGTAATGAACCATATCTAACACCTCATCAAGCTAGTTCATATAAATTGTATGTACTAAGCTTGTTACAAATATAATCATGTCTAACCATAACTGCTAATTGATCACTTGACTTAACAAACTTAGTATTGATGTTTGATAAGTGCCTATTTTACACATAATTCACATACATTTTGACACTTATCTTTTTTAATTATCTTGCATAAACTTGATATTTCACTTTCTTTCACTTAGAATTCATTAAAAGCATTTGGACATAAACATGTGTGGTGATTTAAAGCAATTTGGTATAAATTACAACAGGTTAGAAGAAAACAATTAAACAACTTGAGCCCCAAAAGCATAGATTGAGCACTCAAATGTAGTTTGAACAAAATTGAAATTTTGCCTCCATATCTTAAGCAGAGAAGATGGTGCTTAAGCACACAATGATAACCATAAAGCAATTTGAAGGACGAAGTTCTAGAGCTTAACCATGGAGGAAACCCACCTATGAGGAAAACCTTATGGGCTGAATATCACAAAGAGAGTCTAAGCTATAAGGAAACCCTCAATGGAGGTAAAACTCACACTTGGTTGGCCCCATCTTTGGAGGTGTAGCCAAGATAATTTTTTTTTTATAAAAATAGAGTAGGCCTCATTGTTTTAGACATCCATATTCTTAGACTTCTCTTCCACTTTCACTTGTAATATTTCCTAGATTAGATGAGACATGGAGGAAAGGCAACAACTCCTAGGATCCAATGCTAAAATCAATATGAGTTGCTAAATTTCCTAGTTTTCAGATTGGATGTAACTCTTTGAACTTCTATACTCGTACTATTTTACTATTTTATTCAAGTGTTCTTTCATATGTTAGTGATTTAATTTTCTTTGTTTTGCTTGATAAATTAATCACTCATCTACTTCATCTAACTTAGGCAAAAGCTAGTTTAAGTTTAAGATCTAATTAGAAAATTATATGTTGTTAGGTGGCAAACATGCATCTATACGCTTGAGCTGGTGATAAAGTATTGATCATTATGCAAAAGTTCATTCAAACATTCAATGCATTCAAGAAAATAAATTATAAACATGTCAAATGAATTATAGTTAATTTATAAAATACACACCACACCAAAGGCTCACATAAACACTCCCAAATAAAAAAAAATGATTTTTAAAATATAAACACTCTAAATACACCTATTAGGAATTGAACCTTTGACATCTAACCCATGACAAAGGTCTAACCAACTATGCTACACTTCACTTCCATAAAATTTTTTATTTATTATTTATATAATATTCCACATCCATTTACCACCTTTCGATCAATAATTATTCTTCCTAGGTCTTTGTTGTTGCCCAAGTTGAAGGTCTAACTTATCCACCAAGTGCACTAGGTCAATTGTACTACAATAAGGTCGTATCCACAAGGATTTGGTAACTAAATTAATAATCTATAATCTACTTCAAAATTTGCAATGAAATAGTAGAAAATGTTTGGTTTAATAACTTAAAAACTGATTTGAAATTAAAATTGAGAGAAGTGATGTTGATGAAAGACGTTGGGATTAGGTTTTGCTTCTTTCACTCAACTACATCACCTTTAATTATCTATAAATTATGTCCTTTATTTTAGGGTGTTTTAGGCTATTTTGATTGGAGAGGATGAATCTTTACATGATGATATAATTGTGGAATATTATAAATGGTCGAATTACAAGGTGAATTGAATTAATTGGAATGAAATTTGGTATGGATCAATTTTAGGGTTTTGAAATTGGGGATTGATGCGCAAATTACATGGAGAACTTGTAGGTACACTTTTAAATTGATATTAAATAGCGTTGGATGTACATTTTCCTGCTGAATTGTGGAAATCAATAGAGGAATGCGTTCTGGGATTTTTGGAGACATTGCAGGTGTAATAGAATATGGGATTTTCCTAGAAACTGATGCACAGCCTGGCGGGATGTAATCTATCGCTAGCCGACAACACAAAATGCACTTACAATTTTGCGTTCTAGGAGGAATGGGCTTGAGGTTGTTTAATTGTGGGGTCAAGATGAGACTAATATGTAAAAATAGGAGAGAAATGGAGTAATAGTCCTTTGAATGTCGGAGGGAAAACATGATTAAAGGAGTGGAGACAACTAGAGGTGGAGTTTGATTGAGTGTTGCAGAATTCAGTGTAAGTTGATTGGTGTAGTGAGTGTTGTGGTCTAAGGTATAAAAGATGCATTGATTGGACTAAGTGTAATCATAGGAATGGTGTTTCTTTTCCTAGTTGCAACTTGAAGTAATGGAATTCAATGTATAAGTGTAAGAGTATATGGCTACAAAGTGTAATGCATTTAGTTAAAACCAATTCAGTGAAATGAAGATACTAATTAGGATCATGAATGCAAATAGGGATATTTGGAGCAATATTGCATGTGGTCTATTTCATGGTTGTCATTAAGTAAATATAAGCATGGAAATAGTTAAGAGAGTGACTATATGGGAACCTAAATCTATTAGAGAGCATATGTGGGCAAATTTCAACTATTAAAGAATGATTTGTGTCTCACTGAGCACTGTATAGTGTGATGAGAAGCAGGGATGAATGGAGAAATTGGGTTGTAGTGGAAAAATCAGTACCACTCATTGTACTGGTGTAGCACCTGGCAGTGGGGTTGGACCCGCCAAACGACACCTGTAGAGATAGGGTGTCTAGAGGTGCTTTGCGCTTGGCGACATAAGGGTTCTACCAAGCGATCTAGAAGTGAATTTCACCTAGCGGCTCTAGAGCAGTGTCAGGCGATAATACAGAGGCAGGATTGTTGGTTGCTTGGATGTGCGTGGTCTACAAGGCTTTGGGTGATACCTTAAAGATCGACTTGCTAGAGTGTTCCTTGAGTTGTGGCTCAAAACGATATCCCTTGAGTTATGGCTCGGGATAAAGGTAAACACGTGGCATTGAGATGGTGGATAAACACGAACATTCCTTAAGTTGTGAGTCGGATTGACGAGTGCTGCCCGTGTGAGTGTGCGAGTTGTGGCTCATATGGATGGGTTCAGATAGATTGCCCTCTTCAACGTTGGTTGGCGAGCTGGTAGTCTTGAGACATTACGAACTATGGTTCGTATCGGGAACTCCACCTAGCGTTACAGAGTGTAGTCCGTAGTAGGGTTCCCGTACGTGGTCTACAAGTTGTGGCTTGTAGGTGTGGTAGTAAAAGGGATCTTGAGGTGTAACGACCTAGTCGAATATTACTTATTTAACATTAAAAATAAGATAAACATAAATAAGAATCGCCTTTATTAAAATTACTTTCCCAAAAATGCGGGAAAACTTTTAACTTTATTTTATAAGCGCCAAAATATAACCAAAAACATAAATGTGTTCAACGCTTACAAGTAGTAAAACGATTACTAGTAACTGATTACACAATAATCAAAAATCCATAAAATAAGTCCATGTAAAATTCCCCAGCCTAGCCCCTTTCTAGCTCTAAGTATCCTTATGCTCACCTGCATTAACATCTGCTCTCATGTAACGAGTTACATGATGATCGCCAAACACACACATGTGCACAGGGTGAGCTCAAAATAAAAAATACATTACAAGGTACATTTCAATAACAATTTAAACCCCTAACACTTCTAATACACCACAAACCTCACACCCAAACATTCACATCTTCCTCTGAATGCCTCTTGATTCTACACCCTTTAATGGTTACTTTGGTTGATACTTGCTACCACGAGTGTCTACTCGCTCCTCCGACTACAGGCCACTACCTATAGTCCACACGTGGGAATAATCTTGTCATGGCCAAAATTTGCAACACCAAGTGGAATTCCTCAATTCGAACCACAATCTGTAAGACTACCAAACTCATCGGCTACTACCGAGGATGGCAATCTTCGGGAACCCATTTGTACGAGCCACAATCTCGCACACTCCATTGGACTTCCAAACCACCAGACTACAACCTCGAGTGGCCATGTGTTACCCTAATACAAGCTACACTCGTAAATGGACTCCCAACCAAGCATCATCTCAAGACCTCCATCCAAAGCTTTGTAGAATCCTCCAAGCAATCGAATTATGCATCCGAAACCTTCTAGTCCAACACCCACATCACTAGGCTTACTCGCGTTCCAGACTACCTAACAGGATACTTGGCACCTTTGGGCGCCAGCCCACTGGATTTTGGTCCACGCCTAGTGCTACAGCACACCACCTGGTGAGACCACTTGCGTCGCCAAGCTCCAACTCTCAGGTTTTGCTCTAGAGTTCACTTTGTGGCCTATCTCCTTACGGTTTAGACCGTTATACTAAACGCCACACCAGTAACTATTAATTTACCAGTTTTTGGCACTCTAGAATAGGTTCCAATGAACCTATTTACACAAGACACTCAGTTCACGCAAAACATGCATTCATGACAAGTAAATACACTTTCATATCATTAAGTTGAACTCAAGTACACAATATCACATGGTTATACATAAAACACAACCACATAAATATCCACATTCCTAATCAATATCCACCAAAAACATCAATGCCTCTCCTATATGTGTATGTCAACACATGAACACCATGTCCTTGTTTTCATACATCCTAGGGAATCACAATAAAGTCACATAAAACCATCAAAACAAAGTGTTATACCCAACATACAATCTTGGACAACCAAAAAATATACAAACAAGAAAAAAACATAACCATTGCCCCAAAATATCACATGAGCAATTAAATAGTAATAATGACAATAATAAAAATAACAATAACAATAACAATAATAATTATAATAATAATGATAATAAATAATAAATAATAATAATAATAATAATAATAAAATGAAATAAAATGAAACAATAGTAACAAAACAATAATACTAATAAGATAAAACATTACTAAGAAAATAATAATAATAATAATAATAATAATAATAATAAAGCAATAATGATAAAACAATAATAATAAAATAATAGTAAAATAAAATAATAATAATAATAATAACAATAACAATAATAAAAAAATATAAAAAAATAATAATAGTAGTAATAATAATAAAATAACAATAACAATAATAATAACATAACAATAACAATAATAAAGCAATAATGATAAAACAATAATAATAAAATAATAGTAAAATAAAACAATATAATATAATAATAATAATAATAATAATAACAATAAAAAAATAATAAAAAATCATAATAATAGTAATAATAAAATAATAATAATAGTAAAATAAAATACTAATAATAATAGTAATAATAATAATATAATAAATAATAATAATGTACTATACCTAGGCGAACCGAGGTATCTACCCGACCAAGACCGCCTAGGTATAGCCCCACAAATAAAATCAGTACACGAGTAACTAGTCAAGCAGGATCATATAGCGGTCCAGGCCGCCTACTGTAAAGAACAATGCATAATAAGAAGTTGATGACTCCAAACTTAGAATATCCCAAACATGGCCCCTAGTATCAGTAATCCTAACATAGGACTTGGGCTTAGCCCAGACCCATCTAGGCTCCGAACGTTGGCCCAACCTAACTGGGAGGGCCCAACCCATAAGGATGGTAGGCATAATTAATGACTCAATAAATACACGTGGACCACAAACATTAAAGGTACGCTTTCATTAATTCCCTAATCTGATATTTGACTTCTAAAGAGCCCTTTGCTGACTTGATCGTCAGAGCTTCCTCCGCAGGTAACCCCTTAAGGGCCTGGACCGCCTACGTTGGAGATGACATGTGCAAGTCAAGAAGGAGCCAACTCGAAAGGTCAAGGATTGAGGTAAGAAATTATTTGTGTTCCCAATATCTCTTATTTGTTCTCTATAGGAACAATTGGCGCCTACCGTAGGGCACAAAGCGATACCTTACCAAACAATCCGAACACTATCGAGAATGATCTCCACTCGCAACAGAGCCGGAACCGTGAAACACCTTGAGGCAGGTCCTACTATGCTTGCAAACATCACCCCGGACTTGGCCGCCATCCTTGAAGGCCAAGCCAAGATGCAACAAGAACTTACCGACCTAAAAAAGCACAGTGATGACGAGATCGAAGCACTTAGGCAGAAGAACTCCAAGCTGATGAGGAAGATTGGAGCTGACCCTACCCAGAAATGTTGACAAAAAGAAGAAGATGGAGATCTTCCTCCATTAAGGAGTTTTGATGATGATGATGACTTATGAAGAAGTATGGAAGACTTGATGATGATGCATGGAAAAATGTTGAAGACTTAAAAGAATGCTTTGATTTAAGAGATGCATTGAAGACTTAAGGGTTTAGTTGTTTAAGTCTTGTAATTTGTGTTTGTTATTTAAAATAGTTAAATTAGCATGTCAAAAGTCAAAAGGCAAAACCCAAGTAGTAGAGCACCACGAGAATTTTATTTATTTGCAAACCTCACTGGAATAATCGATTATTCTTAGTGATAATCGATTATCTTAATTAAAACTGATTTTTGGGAAAAGTCTCTGTGATAATCGATTATCCATGCTGATAATCGATTACTGATAATCAATTATCACCTGCTGATAATATATTATCTCGACTGATACAGCGAGAAAAAGATTTTAGAAAAGTTTATTTGATAATCGATTATCACTTATGATAATCGATTATCTATGGCAGTTGTGACTTAACTTTTCATATTCTTAACCTAATTTCTAAATAGGCTTCTATAAATAGAGTGGTAGGCTTTCATTATCAAATATAGAAGTTA
>Ga0099823_1002423_pt1 | contig 16825 bp, 10 predicted proteins | sample CowpearedBW_FD_76831 | JGI IMG/M metagenome (GOLD analysis project Ga0099823, IMG submission 76831) | Root nodule microbial communities of legume samples collected from California, USA - Cow pea red BW | ecosystem: Host-associated > Plants > Roots > Nodule | place: USA: California | collected...
AAACATAACACAAATTACTAGACGACCGGCACATATGCAATAGTGTAGTTTCTACTTTATACACACCTATAAATAGTTTAAAGCTCATTGGCGATGTCCTTCTGGAAGAAGAACCACTTTATGGAAGGGCACAGTCCTTTGAGGTAAAGACCCATCTTCTTCGTCATCATCAAATTCCAACACATAGCTGTTCCAATCACCGCCAGAAAGTAATCAAACAGGGCATAAACTATTACTATATTAGGGAGAAAAGCAACACAAAATATAAAGGATAGAAAAGGTATGTTATTTGCATAATTAAAATAAGGAAAATAGTTTAGAAATTTCTTTAATACCCTTTTATACCGACTAAAATTTAAAATTTCCTATATTACTAAAAATTTATTCTTAACATAAAATTATTTTATGTTAGAAAAAACTTTTATTTAAATTTAAAGAAAATAAAATAAAAAATATGAATTTCCCATTCCTATATGTTCATTAAACAAAACAAAGGGGTAGAAAGTAAAAACAAATCGTGATGTAACTTTTTCTATGGTTAAAATAAATAATATTTACAACAAAGCAATCATTCCGTGAAGCCTTAATAAAGTATATACTTACTCCTCGGTTTTCCTCTGCATAGTTACGAAATGTTGAAGAATAACCCAGAACATGTGAAATAATATTTGTCAGTATGAAATCTCAGTCATAAAAGTTAAACTAACTCGCAGGGATTAACAGGCTATAAAATAATGAAAGGGAATCAGGAAATAATCTCCCTATACTGAAGAAAATGAGAGAATTATTACTCTGCGAGGGCCTTGAACAACTGTTGCTTTATAAAGTGCAGTAGTTCCTGGATAGACCGCCAAAACATGTTTTCCAGGAGGGAAATCTGGAGCACTAGAAGGATCATTACTCTTGGGGAAAGCAATGATATTTCCCATGGGAAGCTTGTACTGTCTGAATGCAGAAAAAGAAACAAATGAACTAAACATGCCAATCAAAGGGAGTAACAATTTCATACACGTGGAAAGAACGAAACTCCCAAGTAAGTTTAAGGTGGCACTTCCAGAAAAGGAAGCACGTGACATAACTTTAGGTAATTACTAAACATGTCAAATGTCATAATATGGTACGTTACCTTTGGCCACTGCTTTCTTCGTCATCACCAGGTTCCTCATCTAGTACTTCGAATCTGTAAAACAAATCACAAACATCAAATAAAATAATGAAAAGGGGAACTAAAGAATTATGTCAAAATGAAGACTATTCCTTCAGTTACTGATTACCAATCATACACAAGAAGCACTACTATTAACAATTTTTTTCCTTTTGTGAAAAAAATAACCGTATTCAAAAGTCGCAACAGGTTTATTAAGTCCTAAAGAAAAGCTTGTCATTAAGTACTAGGAAATGAGGTTAAGTCAAACTCATTCTTACAAAAACAATCTGTAAGGTGAAATTTGTCACTATTTATAAATTACCAATTTGTAAGGTGAAATTTGTCACTATTTAAAATTGTAAATTGGCCTTATCAAAGTGGGATATCCAATATACAACCCTTATGCCAAGGCATGAGCATCTCATCCGTGAGACTAGATTATTTGTGAGTTGGATGGTGGTGGTGTGGTTGGATGGTGATGAAGGCTCAGATGGTTGAGAGTAAAGTTCATATTATGTCCAAAGGAGGAAGTCCACGAGAGAACAAGGGGAACATGGGGTATAGGTCAAGTTAGCCACTTCACAGAAAGGAGGCAATCATGTGGCCGTTATTGGGAGAGGAAGAGGGGAAACGGCGGAAGTCATGAATTCTCCCAGTAAAGCTCAGGCAATCAACTGCAACAGAGGAGCCACATTTTGCAAATTATCAAATGAGAAAATGCACGACAAAATTAGGAAAGGATTGTGGTTCAGGTGTGATGAGAAATTTAGACCTAACCATGTATGTAGGAATAAGAAATTACACATGTTGTTAGTAACTAAGGAAGACTTATCAAGTTATGATGAATTATTGAATTGCAAAGGAGACACGAAGAAAGATGTTGAACAAGATACAGCTTTGCAACTATCCATGTTTACTATGGCAGGACTTACCACCAAGTCCTAGAAGGGTGGGGCAAGATTGGAGATGTGGAGTTATAATCTTGTTAGATTTTGGGACATCTCAAAATTTCATCTCTCAAGAAGTTGTGTATATATGTGGGTTATAGGCTGAAGAGACCCGTCCTTATGTGGTGGAGGTAGGAGATGGTCACAACATACATTGTCAAGAAAAATGCACAGGATTAATTTTGGAGTTACAAGGGTTGAACATTCAACAAGAATTCTTTTTGATTTGGAAAGAGTTGATGTGATTTTAGGATAAGAATGGCTGGTCCGTTTAGGAGAGGTTAAGGCTAATTTTGGGAAACTAAAATTGACCATTGGAAGGGGTGAGTCACTCCGAATGGTTATAGGAGATGCCGAATTATCTACCACATTAACATCACTGAAAAAATTGCTAATGAAAATACGGAAAGAAGATATAGGGTGTTTGGTAGACCTAGAAAGGAATAACATAATAACCTATAGAGGTGGCTCGCATGTTAGATATAAATACCACGTTATTTCAAGATTTAATAGGATTACATCCTAGCAAGACATAGGATCATGCTATCCATTTAAAAGATGGAGCTTCGATCCCGAATCTAAGGTCGTACAAATACTCACATCATCAAAAATATCAGATTGAAAAGTTGGTTTATGACATGTTTAAAGCAAGAATCATTAGACCTAGTATTAGACCCTTTTCTAGCCCTATGATTCTGGTAAGATAAAGATGGTGGGTGGCGATTATGGGTGGAATATAGGGTAGGGTCCTCAACAAGACAATTGTTCCAAAAAATCTCCCATGCCTGTCATAGGTGAATTATTGGATGGATCGGGCAGGAGCTACCATTTTCTCTAAATTGAACTTGAAATCAGGTTATCATCAAATCTTAATGAAGGAAAACAACACTGAGAAACGAATTTTATGCCATTACAAATTTTTAGTAATGTCATTTTGGTTGACTAATGCCCCAACCACTTTTCAGTCATTAATGAATGATATTCTTCGGCCTTTCTTGAGGAAAAGTATGTGTTAGTTTTTTTGGATGATATTTTAGTTTATAGTGGCACCACAGAACTATATGTCCAACATTTGACACAAGTGCTCTCAATGATTAAAGAGAATAAGTTAGTCAATAAAAAGAAATGCAGTTTTGGTCAGCCTAATTTGGATTATTTGGGTCATATCATATCCGGTCAAGGAGTATCTGCTGACCAAAAGAAAGTGGAGGCAGTGTGAAAGTGGCTTACTCCAAAAGACACAACAACTTTAATAGGATTCTTAGGTCACGTTGTGCAGTGATATGGCAAGATTGCTAAACTCTTAACGTAGTTATTAAAAAAAGGTGGTTTAGTTGGACGACAGAAGCTCAAGAGGCTTTTGACACATTTAAAGGGGTTATTTCTCAGCTTCCTATTCTAGCAGTGCCAGATTTCTCCAAACCTTTTGTGGTGCAGACAGATGCCTCTAGCAAAGGATTGAGGGTTGTTTAGTTACAAGAGGGCAGGCCTTTAGCTTTTGGAGTCAAGCTTTATCTGAAAAAGTGTAAAATAAATCAATGTACGAAAGGGGGTTAATGGTCGGTCCAAGCTGTACACAAATGGAAACACTATCTTATGGATCATCATTTCACAACAGATCAACGAAACCTTAATTTTTTTACTAAGAAGAGATTTTTTACACAAATATTTCAAGTACGCTTCGATACTTGCTGGGTTTATTGTCCCAAGAAGGAGAACGAAGTAGTTGATGCTTTGTCCAGGAAAGTGGTATGCACTACCGTATCTATTGTGTCGGGAGGATTGGGAATTGGAGGTTCAAAAGGATGACAAATTGCATGCATTAAAGCAAGATTTGGTTGTGGATCCTAAGGCTCATGCTAACTATGAATTAAAAAAGGGAAGATTATAGGTTTAATTAATATTTTAGTCCGTATATTGAAGGTAAATATTCAATTATTTCTCAATATTTTGTTTTTCGGACTAAATTGAGTCTCAATTTTGTTTACAATCGCAACATATTCTTTCAGTCAGATTGACATTAACACGTTTGGTGTCACGTGTCAGTAACCTAAATTATTTTTTTTTATCTTTTTTTTTTATTTTTTTTTTTTAGTTTCTTTTTTCATCCCTTCAACTCCATCTTCTTCATTCCCACACCACTAGAATAGGAAAGCCACTACCAACTCCTCCGGTTATGACGGCAGAAAGTACCTCATGCACCTGCACGCACATCCTCTTCATCATGCATCTCAGGCGAATGTTGCCCACATGCAGTCTTCCAACACGAACAGACACCACCCAACCATAGTTGGGTTTGTCGTCCTTTTTTACATCCCATTCCAGCACCTATTGTCCTTTCCATGCAGTTTGTTGTTTGGCTCTACTTTTTCTCTTTGTAGAGTTCCCATTTTACCCATCATTTCTGGTTGAAAAAAAGTTTATTACAAAAAATTATTTGTCTTGAAAATATCAATTTGTTGTTGAAGAGGAAAGAGGAGGAGCAAGGAGATGGTGGTGTAGGGGAGGAGGTGGAGGAAGGAAATGGAGGGGTAGTGTGGGGGGAGGGAGAGGAAGGAGATGAAGGATGAAAAATAAAACCCATAAAAAATAAAAAGAAAACTAAAAATTTGTAAACAACAACTCTCTACTCTTGAGAAAAAACTTGATTCACCTCTTGTGTTGTTATACATTCATACAATACACAATACAATTTATAGACTTACATTTCCTTACTGTTGTACTCAAAACAGTTATAAACAATTAACTCATTAACTACCTAGACTCCAACTGCTAGTGCATTAACTACCCACAACGGCTCATTACCTACAACGGCTAATTAATTACCCACAACGGTTAATACATTTAAGTTTATTAAAAAATCCAACAAAATTTAGGATACTGACCTGACACCCACCAAACAACGTTAACACCAATTTAACAGAATGGCCAATATTGTGCAATTTTAAACAAAATTGGAACCAAAATTGAGACTCAATTGAGACAAAGAAAAAAACAATGAAAAGCAATTAAATATTTGCCTTCATTATAGGGACCAAAATACTAATCAAACCAAGATTATATTACAACAGCAAAATTGTTTTGCCATGGCACCATCCGAGAATTCCTACAATTATGATGGAATTGCATAAGTCTTGGACAGAGGAAGACATAGTGGTATTTTCAAACATTTTAAAGGATTTCAGATGTTCTATATTGCGAAGGGATGAGGAAAGGTATTAAGGCTTTTGTAATGTAGTGTGAAGTTTGCTAATGAAATAAAGTGAGACTTTCACTCTGGCAAGATTGCCAGAACCATTTCCAGTTCCAGTGCAGGTTTGGTCCAATATTTCCATGGATTTTATCGTTGCTTTACCTAAGGTTAAAGCCAATGACATGAATTTTGTTGTGATAAATCGTACTAGTAAATATATTCATTTGTTTGCTTTGTCACACCCGTATATAGTAGCTAAGTTGGCACAATTATTTGCAAGAGAAATTCTTAAACTTCATGGTTTTCCTTTGTATATAGGTTTGAATTGGGACCAAGTTTCTCTCGGTCAGTTTTGTAAAGAAGTACTTAGCAGGACTAAACTAAAGTATAGCACAACCTGTCATCCTTAATTTGATGGTCAAACAAAAGTAGTTTACCATTGCATTGAGATGTATTTGTGTTGCATGACAAGCTCTCATCCTAAACAATGGCCCAACTAGTTACCATGGGCAAAGTTTTGGTTTAATACAAATTAGCACGCCTCTTCTACAATGACTCCTTTTAAAGCTCTTTATGGCCGAGACCCTCTTTTAATTTTGAAAGGTGTTAAGTGGACTTTAAGCCTAACAAAATCTCACAAAACCGACTTGTCAGGTAAGGTTTACACCCACATATATACTGTAAACTCGCCTTATCTCTAGTCGATGTGGGACTTCCAATACCCCTCCCCCTTCACACTAAGGCATATACATCTCCAGCGTGGGACTAAACATTAATAAGTGGAACAATAGACCTCACAACACAACAAATTTCACTAGGATAGGCTCTAACTCATGGCTCAGATACTATGTTAAGAAGTGGAATTTAAGCCTAACACAACCTCACAAAACCGATTTGTAAGGTGAGGTTTGACCCACATACTACTATAAACTCGCCTTATCTCAAATTGATGTGAGACTTCCAACAAAAGGAACAACTATCCCTTCCCGCGTGAAAGTATGAACTAGTCACATGTGGAACAAGATGCAATTTTAAAGGAATTAAAGGCTAACTTATGCGAAGCACATGATGATAATTGTGTTCAAGCTAATAAACACAAACTTGAGGTGGTTTACCAAGCAGGCGATTGGGTTTTTCTGATAATTCAGTCGTATTGCTCCAAATCGCTACCCAGTAACTTAAGGAAAAACTACATACTCAATTTTATAGCCCTTATCATATTGTAGAATGCATCGATCAAGTTGCTTTTAAACTACATCTTCCACAATCGTATTCATTTGGTGATTCATTTGTCTTTGCTTAAGCCAGTAGTATTTATAGGATAATGAATGTGCATGTTAGGAGAAAGTTGGTTAAGAATTAGTTGGTTGGTTAGTAGGTTGGGGAAGAGAGACTTTCGGGTGTGGAAGTCTATATATAGTTAAGGAAGGAATGTCTCAGATTAGGTTTTGAGCATTCTTAGTAGTGAGTTGACAGGATTTGTCCTGTGTAGGAAGGGAACATTGTCCCTGGAAGATTATACTTGTACTTTGGTTGTTTTTTCCAATAAAAGACACGAGTTATTTTTGCATCTGAGAGAAGAGACAGACCTTGTTCTATGTTCAGGACTTAGAAATCAGGTTTCCTCTAACAAGGAACCTATCAAGTACAATCTCCAAATCCTTATCAACCGTAAACTAAGAAATTATTGGACATACAAATTAATTTGTGTGGTTAGTTAGAAGTTCTTCTTAAATGGTATCAGCTTCCAGAGATAAAAAGTAGTAGGGAATGGGCTACTTCCATTTACACAGAATTTCCATATTTTCACCTTGAGGACAAGATGACTACTCTTCATGGACAGGGTATTGATAGGTTTGTTATTGTATGTAAGAGAAGGAATAATATTTTTTTGTGGGAGGAGTGGGGAAGGGAAAAAATTTGTAATTGGAGTGTGGAGAGTAGGATTCTCTAGAATAACCTCACTAGATAACAGAATTGTAATTCTTTCAGCCTGTGTTCTATTCCTAATGTAGTACGAATTGGAGTGTGTTTTCTTGTTATGAATACTTCTATTGAATAGACTATGATATCACATTAGAAAGTGAGTTTAAACTTAACTCATCCTCATAAAACCAGCTTGTAAAATTAGATTTGTTTCTTCTTATGTATTGTAAATTGACCTTATCTCTAGTAATTAGAAAGTCAGTTTAAACTTAACTCATCCTCAAAAAACTAACTTGTAAGGTGAAATTTGTTTCTACTTATACATTTTAAATAGACCTTATCTCTTGTGAAATCTCCAACACTACTAAGTTAGCACAGGCTAAATATACACCATTAGAACTCAACACAATTTAATACCCTGCATTTAGTTATAATGTCTTTTGGGCATGAATGTGGTAAAATGGTATTACACCCTAAATCCCATCTTTTGAAAAATTACTGCCTGTACGTTCTGTACTACACCTATATGCTTGGTATATAAAAAATTACACATACAGTCTACACAAACCTTACGTGAAGATACAAAAAACAATAATGTTAGTATAATAAGCAAAACCATAGAGGAGGTGAGTAACTACCGCAAATTTATATACAACTGAAATAAGAAAATTGCAAAATTAATACTATACTTACTCCTTTGATTCCTTGTCAAAATGAATCACTTTAACGACAAACCATTCATCCTTGTCAGCATTTCGTGGGGTGACCCTAGCTGCTACCTGACAAGAAATTAACTTAAAGGAATAGAACTCTAAATGCTTTAGAAAATTGTTTCCAGAAAACATTCTTCATCATAAACAAGGAGTTGTGTCTATGAAAATGTTATTACAAGTTATGCATAACATTGTGAGAGGTTCTGATAATAGATTTCACTAAAAAAATAATAACAGAATTAAAACTGTGAACAGCTTAATGAACTGACTATAACTGAATTTCTAACAGCTGTAAGCTTTGAACACACAAACTTATCAAAAGTATAACTGACATGGATAAGAACATTGTCAATAAATTTCAATGGAACATTTGATTTGTATTCATCAAACTTCAGCGCAAATGCATACCTGTTCTCCTTTAAGACTGGCACAAGCTTCAAGATGATGTCGCATAGTAGCAGTTAGTCTTGAAATATCTGACTCAGTCTTTACTCGCTTCCTTTTCGGCTCATTACCTTCTGTAACACGAATACACTCAGGAGCTAGACTAGGTAAACAGAAACTAGCATCTCAAGGAAATCATAATAATAATAAAGTTTAAGGAAATTATTTGCTTCAACCACAATACTCCATAAACGCTTCCACATATTTGTTCGTATTTTGATTCATATGTTTGCATAGCCTTGCTTTATCAACTGAATGTAGTACAAAATCATTACCATATTGTTGGGGAGCAATGCATCACCGTGTATTAGCTGGGGATAACAAAAGCATGCTAAAGCACTCTTGCTAATGAGCTATAAGTTTCGCTAATCTGCACCTCCAAATCATGATTTTCATAGATATACTCGGCACTTATTTCCATTCTACTTCCACCATATCGGCAGAAAAGGAACGAATTTAAAAATATATATAAGTTGATTGATACACAATTTTCAGTTTTACTTAGTTACACGTTAGCATGCCCTCCCTCCCCCTTTCTCTTCATGTAGCAGGACTATACAGGACTGACCAACATTGCAGCAGAGATGAGTATCCAAAGAGTAGACTTTACCTTTTCCTGGAAAAGAAAAAAAAAGGAGGGAAAGAAAAAATCTTAAAACAACCAAAAATTTACAACATCAAATGAATTAAAATTTGGCATCTAGTTGTCACAAAATTGTGAGACATTCTTTTCTCCCCCTTTTCTTATTTTATTTACTTCCTACATTCCTTCCCTTGAAAAAGCATATATCTAATGCATTAGACCCTTGCTTGGGTTGTATAATTTTAGTTAATCATACCTAGACTCTCTGGTACATAACACAAATAAAAAGAAAATACTAAAAAAAGAGCAACATACTAAAAAGGTTCTACGTTGACAGTATTTATTTTGTGAACGAATTCTAAATGTCCAAGCCCAAGTACAGAGGTGATAATATTTCAAGTGAAAGATGAATATGAATTCTAAATGTATAAGCTTAAATACAGATATGATAATGTTTCAAATGAAAGAACATATTTGTCACAAATTGAGGCAAACCTATTCTTCTTCGTGTTTGACCCTGTGGACCCGTAGGCAGTATTCCATCAATTTGGCTTAACATTAAGTTGGAAATACTGCATCCAAAATCAATACAAGAATCATATGCAATAGGATGCCAAATCTGGACAGTATATCAAGTGACTCTAATATCAAAATGCATAGCTTAAAGATTTTCAGCATAAATGAAAATAAAATGTTTCTGAGCTACGGACAGATTAAAAATACCTTGCTTCACTTTCCGAAAGATCTTTTGCTTGAGTGTACAGCACTTTAAGCCTTGCCAATGAGGTATCCCCAGGCTTCTCAACTACTTCAGGAGCTGTATCGAAGTTACAATAAAATATCAACAACAAAATAAAAAGATATTATAGCAGAATACAAGAATAAACATCAAATTATGATTCTCAGAACTGGAAACAAGTTGAGCCATTCCAGTCGAGCAAGTACAAAGAGTCTTTGCCTTGTCAAATTAGAGTCATTCTAAGTAATTGTTCCCAGTGACTGACTGACTCAAATCTTAAAATTTCAAGTTTCACATTCAAAGCATGGAAACTAAAGCAAAGGAAATTAAATTTCAACTAATAATGTTTAGTCTGTCATTCCTTAAAATCACTGAAGTCAGAAAGCTTCATGAAGAAACAAACCAAAATCATAAGTTGGTTGTTTGAAAAAGATAAATGGAAGTATTTGTATCATCTCTCACACGTTCACCCACTCAAGTGCCGTTGTCCTTGAAATGTGCATAATGAACTAGACCTCCTACATTGTGCTAAAATTCAATTTGTTATTAGAATCGGGGAGACAAAATTAAATTGTAGAATGGGGAAGGATTTTATACCACATGAACCAAAACAAATGTGTTGGTGAAGACATGAATGATTTTACCAAGTGGAATAAAGGTTTTGTTGCTATTACTATTAATATATACTTTTCTTCAATAATCAATATTTATTTAACATGCTTATTTCCCATGTATTAAATGTTTGCATTTGTTGCTATCTTACTATTATTGGATCAAATTTGTCCTTCGTAGTTGCTTTTATGAGTTAATTCATGCAAAATCTATGTCGATCACTGTAATGTTGTCATTTGTATTCAAAGATATCTTAAAAAAGCTCCAAGACAAGGACTACTTTATGAGGATAAACGAAATACCCAAGTTTTTGGATATTGTGTTTTTCTTTTTGGAAATATAGTCTCGTGGAAAAGTAAAAGGTAGAATGTTGTTTCACGATCATCTACTAAAGCCGTGTATAGACCAATGGCATTCCAGACATGTGAACTTATATGGGTTAACCAATTCCTACAAGAATTAGGTTTTTGATACATTCAGCCAATGAAGATGTTTCTAATAATCAAGCTACTCTCCACATTGCTTCTAATATTGTATTCCATGAGAGGACCAAACACATTGAAATTGATTATCCTTTATTCAAGAAAAATTGTTGTCCAAAGAAATTTGCACTAATTTTGTCGAACCAAATGACCAACTTCTAGATGTATTAACAAAATCTTTGAGAGGTCCTCGAGTTGAATTTATTTGTTCCAAGCTTGGCACATACAATTTGTATGCTCCAGCTTGAGGGGTAGTGTTAGAATAAATAGTCTTAAATATGACTTATTGTATTGTGTGTTGGACCTAGTACCTAGGAGCATGCTTTAGACCTAGATCCTAGGAGCATCTTCTAGAGTTTTCTTCTTTTCTCTCGCCCATTGTATCTAATGTATGTCAAACTACTATAAATATGAAAACCTAAGAGGAGAGAACTCACTCTGTCAAATTCACTCTAAATCTTCCTTACTTTAATCTCAAGTCAAATTTGTCATTGAAACCTACATTTAAACCTCTTAAAGCTACAAAAGTTGCACCTCAACCTACAGCTCAACATGTACTTGAAGCCTACATCTAATGAGGTGGAAAATTTTGGTTTCTTCAAGGAGAGAAAAGGTCATTCTAAAACATATCCATATCCAAGAATCCAACCTACCACCATTACATGAGGTAACTATTTCTAATCCTATAAATATTTGTAATTCTAATATACTAAAATTTAGAAGCACAAGTAGACCAAAACCCAGATCTTCCCATTGCCCTCAAAAAGGGAACAAGAACATGCACCCAACAAACCAAACAACCACTTTACCATATATCAAACTTCCTGTCGCTTGAAAAATTTTCCCTTATACACAACCTTTCTCACAAACCAAAACTCCATAACCACACCTTCCTTTATATCTAAAGCATTATCTAATAGGAAATGGAACCAAGCCATGGATGTGGAAAAGGAAGTGTCAAATAAGAACAAGATATGGTAACTTGTCACTTTACAAACTAAAAAAAATAGTGGGGTATAAGCAGGTAGATACTATGGAAGACCATCGAGAGGACATCATATTGGAGAATCAACTATTAAACCTTACTCCTTTGGAGAATCAACTATTAAACCTTACTCCTTATATGGAAGAGGAAGGATGTCAGCAAACCTTACTCCTTTGGAGAATCAACTATTAAACCTTCCTTGACCACTCTCTTGCTCTTGTATACACAAGATGTATAGGATAGTTTTTCTTTTTGTAAAAAGAAAAAGAGAAACATATAGATTGGTGGGCCTATATTGGGCATTAATTAAGGGGATCACACTTTATTCATCAAACATTCAATTTCAATGAGGTAACAATATTGTTGGTGTATATTGATGATATTATAGTAACTACGGATGAGAAAAGGGAGCAACTAATATTGAGTTAATGCCTTGCCACGGAATTTGAGATTAAGACATCATGAAGACTGAAACATTTTTTTGGGAATTGAAGTGACTCCTTCCGAAAAAAGAAATCTTCATATCTCAACAAAAGTATGTCATTGACTTGCTTAAAGAAACACGGAAGACAACTTGCAAACCAACAAGTACTCTAATTGATCAAAACATGAAGTTAGGAAGTATAGGGGAGGATATCGCAGGGGTTAGTCTAGTAAGCCAATTTATGCACCAACCAAAGGATGCTCATTTACAAGTTGCTCTTATAATTGTTTAGTATTTAAAAGGGACTCCATGAGGGATTTTGTTTAAACATAACAAAAGTGTACGTCTTGAAGCATATAAACTATGTAATGGATAGGAGATCAAGTACTGGATATTGTATATTCCTTGGTAGAAAACCTAGTGACTTGGAGGAGCCAAAATCGAAATATAGTAGCCATATCAACTCAAATGCTAAAACAGCATTTCAAGTAATGGCCCAATGAATATATAAACTTCTAAGACTAAAATTATATTCGAAGATCTGAAGGTAAAGTGGGATGAACCTATGAGGTTATATTGTGATAATAAATTTGCGATTAGTATAGCTTACAACCAAATGCAGCATGACAAAAATAAACATATTAGAGTGGATAGACACTTTATCAAGGATAAGTTAGACAATGGCTTGATTAACACCCAATATGTTTTCACTAAAAATCAAATTGCAAACATACTCACCAAAAGGCTGGACTGCATTAACTTTGAAAGAATTATATCCAAGCTACAAATGGAGAACACTTACTCACCAACATGAGGGGGTGTGTCAAAACCATGTTGCTCATTATGTATTTTAGGAGGTTTTTGATATTATCCTTGCTATATTTTTAATCTTTATTACAGGCGTATCTTGCTATTACAACTAGGATATGTTTTCAAAAACAATCTCATAATTATAGAGAATTGTTTCCTTAGAATTAGCTCTCTATATTTTCTAAAATAAACATTAGAGTCATGTATTTATATGTCCAAATTATTATAATATATAAGAAATATATTATTCATTCTAAATTGTGAGTTTCCTTAATTCAATAAGTTTTCCAATAACTCTTTCAAAATTAATCAAATCGACATTTCCATCTCAATTTGGATATTTGATAGATTATCCAATTAAGTATAGGCAGTTCACAATAGAAAGCAAACACGGAAAACATGAGAAATATGCATATTAAATAATATTGAGTATTGAAGACCAAAATATATCGACAACTATAGCAACAAAAGCCTTATTCCACATTTTGACAATATGGATTACACAACATTATTAAGCTCAAGTTAAAAACCAAATTATCATATACACTATTCACCATAAGATCCCTTTTAACAATTATCTTTAGGATAGGTTTTTGTCTAACCCTTTCCCTTTTTACAAAGGACTAGAAACTATGCAATCTACTCATCTTACTCATACCTCTTTGGCTTTCACAAGTTATGACTTTATTCATTAACCAAATAAAATGAAAAATCATTGCCTTTCAAATATACAAAGAATTTATGTTGAAAAAGGGTACCTAAATGTATTCAAATATATGGGTGAATTAAAGCCTTTCTATTAAAATGACCAACTCTTGTAAAGTTTCAACATTTGAAATTCAGATAAATAGAAAGTAAAATATACCTAGTTACTACACATTAGCTATGCCATTTTATGAGATTATTGGCATACTAAGTAAAGATCTTTGAATATAAAAAAAAAAATGTTATGATTCATGGAAAATGACTCATGTATAAAGAAATGGTTTGCAAGTTAATCCCTTGTGCCATCAGCACAAAGTTAAAGCATGTAACTTCTATAAACTTGACTTGTAGAGTTAACTTGTAAACTTTCAAGTTTACTTAATAAAAAAAAATTATTCATAAACTTATTTCATAGCATATAGGCTTCACAAAATACTTCAACACATCAATAATTCAACTTTACAATAAAACAAACTAGCAAAACAACAACAAAGTGTACAGTAAATTAGTACTGAAAGAGATCAGACAACTAAACAACCAAATTATATGAAAATTCATGAAAGAAAAAAAAAACTTATTAAATAGAAAACATATTAAAAAGGAGTTAATTTCATCAAATCTTTGAGTCAAGGAAAAGCCCTATCATACATATTGGGGTCAATGAGGACAAAAGTTAAAGTTGATTTGAAATACATAGACTCGCTTTTTTACTTCTGCATTTATGCCTGGACTAACCAAAATAAGAATTTGACATATAGCTTGATGACTTGGGTCCAACATAGGCCCAATCAAAGACCCAATCACTAGAAGCATGCTAAGGAAGATACAAGAGGACATGGATCTTCAAGGGCCTGATGGCTTCAAATGTTATTTTCTTGGGCCAAGGAGGATATCAAGATATGATGGGCTTGTCTTAGATCATTAGAGTAGATTTCAATTGGGCCAATTGTTTAGGCCATGCTTTCTAAAATAAGTTGTAAAGCACATTTCACCTAGCTTTACAATTGGGTCAATTTAAGCCCAATTACAAAGACTAGGCCAAGAGTAGCATCTAGAATAAGCCATGTTTTGCACATTAAGCACATGTGGTAAACAAGGGAGGCATGACTGAGACACATGGCATTTGATCCACATGTCATGGATCTTAGATCTAGATCTAGATGCACATTTTGCACATGTTTAGCTACATTTGCATGCCATTTCACGTCTCATTTGAATTCCACTTAAGAGCTTACTCTCTATTATAAATGAGAGTCTCCACACCTTGTAAATTACTCTTGATTGAATGCAAAGTTATGTTGTTAAGATCACCCTACAAACCTTGCCTTTGGAAAGTCACCCTTAGCTAGAGATTTCTCTTAGAATTCTCCTCTAGCCTTCGTCCTCTAAGTTGGCTGAGCCTCTTAGAGTTTTCTTCACCCACCATTCAATTCTACACCATCCAAGCTTCCTTAACCACTTGCTTTCGCGCCTACTCATCCATGGATACTCCTTCTTCCATCAATCACGTCCAAGGAGCTTTATCAGAGCTTGTCGATTAAAAATCACAAAATCGTAGGAGTTAAGTTGAGATTGACAACCATAGTTGCAACGTTTCATAAAATAAGCCAAGAAATGGGCAGGCACAATGAGATAAAACATTATAAAACTTTTAATTTATTGCTGAACTCTAACTTGGCTAAAATGTTCCACTTTTCACAGGCTTAAGAGCATGACATATTTCATTTCAAGTTTGAACGTGGATATTAGTAATCAACAACAATAACCAAGCCTTGTCCCATTGCCACAACTTGATGTCTGTTAGAGGTTATATTGATGATCAATCAATGTTATTTTAGGGCAAAGTATATTTTAAACGTTTCTCGTAATATTTTCTCTACTTGACTCAAACCAGAGTTGGCATGGCCATTAAGTTGCCGTAGAGATCCCATCCAAACTCAGATGCAAATCCAGGTCATGAAACTGAAACCTGGATTCTGCTCAGCCATCTGAGATCCAGCCCAAACTGAGGTCTGTATACAACCTCGAGAAGACCAAGACGTTGGTGCTCAACACCACTCAACCCTGCAATCCTCATACTGTTATGGATACCCAACGTTCCTACCAAATATTCTCACTACTATACACGTACATTGTGACGAAAGTCGAAACTAACTTACACATGGAAGTGCCTTTAAAGCACATTAAAAGCAGTGTCCCACTTGAAATTCAGATTGTCATAACAAATATTTCCTTGTGTATTTTTCTGTGCTTTTAAAGAGTCTAACTTCCATTTTTTCACACAAGCACTTCTATTGATGTTCATAACATTTGCCACAACCATATTACACTACGCAAGCAAGTTTATCACACCATTTTCTCTCATAGACTTTCCCGTCCAATATATCTTAATACAAATCAACAGAAGCAAATCAATTTTTTTTATGTACGAAATACAAACAATCACGTTAGTATCTATGTTCGTGAAATTCAAAATCTAAAAGCAATTTAAACAAAAAATCTCAATCCAAAAAACAACATAAAACAAGGGCATTTTTTAGGGCAATAAAATTTGTAACTCCACAAAAGAAACAGCCAACACACTGAAAACAGTTTTTTTTTTTATAGTTTTATTTTAAGTTCAATTTATCCAAAACTAAAATGGATAAAAATAAATAAAACAGAAGAAAGAAAACCCTGATTTACAAACGCACATAAACATTAAGAACCTCAAGGGTAAAAAAAAAGGACAAAGATGCAATACTGAAAAAACAAAAATCAGGTAAGAAAAAGTATTGAATAAGAGATAACTGACTCGTTTGAAGCTTCTTGTGGAGCTTGTTGATTTCTGAGAGAATCTCCTCCTGTTCTTTCCTTACCCGGTCGAGCTCCTTCGAGTTCTCCAATAGCGAGACAACGTCCGGAGATGACATCGTTTTGATCGTGCTGCACAAAACCAGATTATTCCAACGATTCTGCTCTCCCGACCTTGCTGTCCAATTAAATCGAAAATCGAGAGTTGGAATTTCTAATACTATATTTTTTCAGCAAAATTTAAAAAGTGGAATGTTTTGCTTTTGGCTTCCGTTCTGTTATATTTTTTTTTTTCATTTTATTTTTGAAAAAAAAAAAATAC
>Ga0099823_1002429_pt1 | contig 16807 bp, 14 predicted proteins | sample CowpearedBW_FD_76831 | JGI IMG/M metagenome (GOLD analysis project Ga0099823, IMG submission 76831) | Root nodule microbial communities of legume samples collected from California, USA - Cow pea red BW | ecosystem: Host-associated > Plants > Roots > Nodule | place: USA: California | collected...
CACCAAATTGTTTCTAATTCCCTATTATATAAATTTGTTTGTGCATGGTGATGTATATAACAGATGTGTCTGGAGAACAAATTAACAGCATTTGTATACCATACAAAATTGTTTTATGTATAAATTTTGTACTCTAAACAGAATATAACTTGTATTTATATTATTGGAAAAGTGAACTCTTACAAAAAGAGAACCTACTGCATAGCAATAATATAGAGATAGAAAAGGATAAATGAGAGGAACCCTCAAAGAAGAAAACAGAAGGAAACCAAGGGGAAGATTTGTTGAAATTCCTTCCTTACTCTCTATAACCGAAAGGTATATATTGCAAACGTATTCTCGGAGATGCAAGTTAGTTATCTTGGGATGCCCCCTAAGTCTCCTCTCCTCTAAATTTGCTGCCCTCTGTCAAGGCTATCGTGTTTCTTTCCAGCCCCTATGAATTCCCTCTTCTACATCTATTAACTTTCTCTTCAAAACAGAATGGATGTAGTTGGGATCAGGGTGGCAACTTGCATTAACAGTCTATAGCAAGCAGAAAAACTTGTTTAATTGAATGATTGATGGGTGTTTTCATATATCAGAGTCGGATACTGAAGCATGCTGGTGATTTGGTTGCTGCTGCTGCATTTGCAGATGAAGCTAGATGTATGGATCTTGCTGATCGTTATGTAAATAGTGAATGTGTTAAGCGGATGCTGCAGGCTGATCAGGTTTTCTATCTGTATATTTGATTTCATTCACATTCATGTGTTGTAATATGTATGGTTTCCTCTTATGCCTGTTCTGACTTTCTTTGGACCATTACCTTGATGTCCAGGTGGCTTTGGCTGAAAAAACTGCTGTATTGTTCACAAAAGATGGTGATCAGCACAACAACCTACATGATATGCAGTGCATGTGGTCTGTATCTAATAATGTGTAATATTTGTGTATGTGGCCAGCTATAGTATGGTTTCATTTTATAACACACTGCAGCATCTACATTTTGAAGGTACGAGCTTGCCTCTGCTGAAAGCTATTTCCGCCAAGGTGATCTTGGACTTGCTCTAAAGAAATTTCTAGCTGTGGAGAAGCATTATGCTGATATTACAGAAGATCAATTTGATTTTCATTCATACTGCTTAAGGAAAATGACATTACGTCAATACGTGGAAATGCTTAAATTTCAAGACCAATTGCATTCGCATGCATACTTTCATAAAGCTGCTGTTGGAGCTATCAGGTGAACGTATGCAGTTCTTAAATGCTTTACTGTGTGTTATTAACCTAGTCAGTGCTATTCAGTCAACTATATAACTGTGTATATTGTTTCCCTGCTTTGCGTCCTTGAGAGGTCAAGAATTTCTTATTTATGCTTTTGTTTTTGGTGATTTCTTATAGTTTTGTGACTTAAAACAGCATCACTTTGATCTTGTATTTATGTTCTCATGCAAATGGAATTCCCCTTTGATCTTGTATTTATGTTCTCATGCTTGTAATGTTCGTGGTTGCAGATGCTATATCAAATTGCATGATTCTCCTCCAAAGTCAACAGCTGAGGAAGATAACGACATGTCTAAGTTGCTTCCTTCTCAGAAAAAGAAAATGAGGCAAAAACAAAGAAAGGCAGAAGCTAGAGCTAAGAAAGTAATCACTGCTTCTGATTCTGTGGGGAAATTCTTACTGAAAAGGTGTTCATGTTAATTCTTTTTCTTTTAGGAGGCAGAAATAAAAAATGAAGAATCAAGTGCTGGTGGGGTATCAAAGTCTGGGAAACGGCATGCAAAACCTGTTGATCCTGATCCACGTGGTGAAAAATTGACGCAGGTTAAATTTCAATACATTTAGTTTCATTTAGCAATAGTATAATCAAGAACCAACTATTCAAAAGTCCAAGATGTTATGTGAAGCCATGAAGGCTCGTCATCATGATGGACAACAATCATATCTTTAACAAGACTCCTCATGCTAGATCTTGTGTAGATCTTTTTTAAATTTTAAAAATGGTAGAAAGAACTGAGCTATTGACAACTTAGTCATACTTGCTCCGGTTCCACGTCATGTTCCTGCATTCCTAGAATATATTTGGTGAAGTCTTTATTTTATCTCTCACAAATCCTAGTTGTTCCAAAGGTGGATCCTTAAAAATCATTTCAATCCCATTCTAGTGGTTTGGCAGGATGTATAAGCGTCTGTGTGTGAGAATTTTTTGGTGGTTGGTTACACAGGTGTAGTGCATGCATGTGCAAGACATTCAATATGTAATTTTGGCTAAAAAATGTTCTTTATGTTTTTTTTAGGATTTTTTTTCCAATCATTTTTAATGAAAAAGGTTTCTTGGATAAAACGCCATGTTGAATCCAAAAACAGCTTTCGCAGTTGTACATGTGCAAGACATTCAATATGTAATTTTGGCTAAAAATGTTCTTTATGTTATTTTTAGGATTTTTTTTTCCAATCATTTTTAATGAAAAAGGTTTCTTGGATAAAACGCCATGTTGAATCCAAAGACAGCTTTCACAGTTTCGTTGTCAACATGTATTAACAAAATTGATATAGTTCATCATTTGGTTTATGAAAAACTAATCAGCAGTGATATGTAGTTCATTGATACTTTTGATGGAAATAATTCTGATAAATTATGCATAATTAGTTATTGTAGTTGTTGATGCTGATATTTTACTGTTCCTTGTGCATTTTTTCTCCTGCTTAGGTTGAAGATCCGCTGTTGGAAGCCACAAAATACCTGAAGCTGCTTCAGAAGAATTCACCTGACTCGTTGGAGACACACATTCTCTCTTTTGAGTTATATATGAGGAAACAGAAAATTTTACTTGCCTTCCAGGTAAAAATATGTAAAATGAGAGTCAAGTTTTTATTTTTTTCAATTTTTTTTAGCCTAGGGTGGGGTGGGTTACAGCATCATACTCAAAGCTATTAATTGTCAGGTTTTGTACTTTCCCATTTTTGAATATGATGCCAATTAAATATGTTTTGTTCTCAATCTATTGACTTGTAGGCTGTTAAGCAGTTACTGAGGTTGGATGCTGAACACCCTGATTCTCATCGTTGTTTGGTATGCTTTATTTCTCTGAAGAACAAAATCAACAAATCAAATTGCATGTCATTGGATTGTAGAGTTTAGGATCTTAACGTTTATTAACATCAGAACATTGCTTAACAGTATCTGATTTTAATTGTGCATGTCATCTTTTTTTTTTTGTTTATATTTAGCATTTTGTACATGCAAATTAGATAATCTTCAAAAATCTGTTCCTTTGACTTATAAGTCACACGAAGTTTCCTCCTCCCTTTTGTTTTATTTTTATTGCTTTTGAGGATATCAGTTTCTCTTTATTTTTATTTCTTTTTTCCTTCATTAAGGAAAATGATTCTTAGCTATCATTCATTTTTAAGTCAACGTGTTGCAGATTAAATTCTTCAATAAAGTGGGATCCATGAATGCTCCTGTGACTGACAGTGAGAAACTTGTTTGGAGTGTCTTGGACGCTGAGCGCCAAACTATTAGGTTCTCTTCTGCAATTATTTACATTTTTCTCCTTTTTATTGTCTTTTGTGGTCCCCTATATTCATTTTTCTTAATTTATGATTTAATTTTTACCTTTCTCTGGTTGTTATTTTTATGTAGTCAGCTGCATGGAAAATCTCTGTTTGAGACAAATAATTCTTTCCTTGAAAAACATGAAGGTGATACTCGGCAATAAGATGAAGATTCAAATGGTTCAAATTTGATTGTAAAGATCTCTCATTCTTTCTCCCTCTTGTTTGCAGATTCTTTGATGCATAAAGCTGCTTTTGGGGAAATGTTGTATGTTTTGGATCCCAACAAAAGGCCTGAGGCTGTCAAGTTGATTGAAGGGTCAACAAATAATCTTGTGCCAAGGTAATCTTCTTACAGAACCTCAAGTTTCGTGCTATCAAGTCGTGTCATGTCTTCAAATTTGTACACCGCTCATGCATGTGATGCACGCCTGTTTATGGGTAAAATTTTTATATTTCGTACTTCAGCATTGCTTGACACGTCTCGGCGTGCTAATCACATTTTGACTGACAGTCTGAAAAAGTTAACTGGAATTCATTGCCTTACCTAGCTATCTATCAAAGATATTTTGAAATATGATGTGGGAATTAAATAGAAACAAAAAATTTAGAACAAACACACAAACATATCTTATCCTATAATTTTTGGGGGTTGCTGTTCGCAATGTAAGTGTTTGGGTTTATTGCAGTGTGTTCTTATAATTAAATCTCTGTTTTTACCTTTCTAGACTCGGTTTTGGTTTCTAAACTAAGGGCAATATTTAATGCAATATTTTGTTATTATAGAAATGGTGTGCTTGAACCGATCGGGGAATGGAAACTTAAAGATTGTATTGCAGTTCATAAGCTTCTTAGAACAGTGCTTGTTGATGATGATGCGGCATTAAGTAAGTATCATTGCTTGTACGCCATGAACTTTTTGGGATATATTAAGTATGTATGTGCTTCTGATCTCAAGACTTGTGCGTATTTGGTTTCTTAGTTAACAATTTAGTGCTTGCTCTGATGAGGAGATTTATATGATTTTAAGAAGGAAAAATAATAATGAAATCAAAAGTGTTATTTTTTAACTGAAATTTATGTTTTTGTTGACATAACATTTAACTAAAATGTCTTCTGTTATCACTGCGAAAGGGAAATTTAAATTCTTAATTTTCAGAATTTTCTTCAGAAATTTGTGTTTATATATCTTCTTTCTATATACGTCTGCTATTTTGACACCCATTGTAGTGATGCATCACAATGACTTCTCTCATTCCTTCTACACCAATTCTGCCATGACTGCAGCTAAGTCCATTTGGAATAGAAAGTGATACAATTTGGAAATGGTAAATTTGCTTGCAGGATGGAAAGAGCGTTGTGCCAAGTTTTTCCCATACTCCACCTACTTTGAGGGCAGTCGTAGCTCTGCCTTTAATCAGATAGGGAAGAGCACTGAAAATGGGAGTTCTAATCATGTGGAATCCACCCCATCAAATGGGAAACTAGAGGCATTTAAAGATCTAACCATCTGAAGAAGTTGAAGACAAGCCAAAAAAAATGGTTTGGTAGTTACCTAGTTTGGATGTTTGGTAATTCAAGCTGCATTTGAAACACCACCTAAACTAGGCTGCAGTTCCCAGCAATATATCAAAATTCTGGACAACTCACGAACGTATTTTCTTTGCACGAGTTCTCCTCTCTAAACTGATGTGTTCCATTTGCAAATGTGTATAACTACCGTTATTATGTTTTTGGGTTGAATTTTTTATTTGCTCACCCCCTTTTTCCCTTGATGTTAAGAGGGAAGGCTCCGAAGGTGTGTGCATCTTCGTCCAAAGTTTACTGTTTACTTCGCAGGGAGAGCTGCAGAAATTTTAAGTTCCTGGTCCTGCATTCGGCCACCATCTACCCCGAGAGAATGTTGAACTTGTCATGTTTGTTGGCTCATTTATCATGTATTAGCTATTAGTTATTTAACCATTTCAAAATTTTGCTTTAGATTCCATTTGAAAATCCTGATGTTGATGAATATTGCAGAAGGTTGAGAAGACTTGTAAAAATTATGATTTAAAAAAAATAGACACCAGTGGCATAAAAACCATAATTTTGTAGTTTGAGTAAATTAGTTGTGCTATTATATTATACATTCATTACAATTCTAATAATATTTGCAAACTATATTCAGTCTCTTTTCTGTTCGCTTGGATTTTAAATTTTCACGCTTGCTGTTTCCTACACCAAATACCTTCTGCCACCTGAAATCCATTTACCTAAACTCCTCATGTACGTTTATTTTTGTTCTTTCGTTATATGAACATGTGAATCGCAGAAGTTTATGACGGAAGTGTTTAAAGTAAACAATTGATAATTTATTTTTGGCTTAAAATAAGCAATTTACTATAGTCAGGCAGTATTTGGACATCAAGTAAAGTATATAAATTTGATCAATGCAAAATAATAAACAAAGCGAAGGGAAACAGCTGCTTGAGATTGACATCATGATGATGTCAAAACAACATTTAAGAAAAACATTCAGCTCATTTTACAGTGTCAAATGAAAAAATCAACATTTTCAGTAAAATTTTTGATATGTACAGATGGACAACAGATAAACGAAGAAAGATTCGAAACATCCTATTTTTCTACAAATAATACTTGGTGAGTATGTATAACCGGTGCAAATATGTTGGGGGAGAAAAAAAAAGGGGTAACTAGAGCTGGTAAAAACACATCCTTTACCTTTTACTAGAACGTAACATCACACATGCTCAAGGTATCACTTGAATTGCATTATCTTGGATCTCATCTTCAGAGTAGAATCCAAAGGTTTAATGATGTACACTTGAAAAGCTGCAACTTGACGGGGAATATTCAGCTGAGATGAACTTTGACTGTGTTGGTTCTGACCTAATGAGTACTTGATTCCCAGGCTGAAGGTGACTCTCCATTATTCGTACCAACTTCTGTTTTACAAAGAGGGCATGATGCATTTATCTTTAACCATTTGTCAACACACACCACATGAAAAACGTGAGAGCAAGGTAACTCTCTAAGCTCATCATCATCTGCGTATTTTGCTAAGCAAATGCAACAAACCTGCAACAAATTCAGAAATTTACTCGGTCAAATTATTCTCCACCACATGTGAAGGATCACAAATCATAACGCTTGGCAACAAATTCATTGGTCCATCCTTAAGAATCACTTGCACTCACAGGTTCTACTTATATCTAAAACTTGGTATTCGTTCTTCTTTTGGCAGAAGGTAAGCATAGACTTTGAGGTAAATATTGTTAATTCATAACTTCAAAACAATATATATAGTGACCCCCATTAAACTTACAGCGTCTTCTCCTGAAATAGCTCGCTCTTTTTCTGTTCCCGCAGCCAAAATTCCACCTTCATCCATAACTGCATTGGCATCCTGATCACCAACGTTTTCATTGTTCTTCAATTTGAACTTGAAGATTGGTAGAGCATTAATTGATTCCACTGTTGCTCCTCTATTATGAGAAAAATCCTCCCGAATGCCCAAAACAGAAATTATACAAGGCAGGCAACAACATATAGTTGCACAGAGTATAAATGGCATTGCATATCCGATACAGCTAAAGGTAAGAAAAACAATACATAACCTGCATGAAATGGCCAAGATTATTTGAAGATTCAAGATTGTAAAATACTGGCTGCGCAAAAAAAAAAGTGTGTTTAAGGTACCTATATAATTGTGGAGCATCAGAAGGAGAAGTGTGACCTCCAAAGATCCAAACATTTCCAACAACAAACCAAACTGCAAAGAAGCAATCCAAGGCCATCTTGAAATGGTCTACCAATCCATTAAGCCTGCAATTTAGCAAAGAAAAATTCTGTTCTTATTAGTGTGGTAGGAGTTCATTAAACATGATGCAATCAGACTGAGATTCAAGGTTTTGTATCCAGTTGAATTTATCATTAAATAGCATCACGAGGAAATAGTGTTACAACTTCAACATATTTCAAGGCTTCCTATCTTTCCCAGTCACCAAGTTCTAGTTGAATCTCGAAACATATTTCATTTCCTCTGTAATTTAACAAGGAAATTGTCTTCCTGGAGAATTTATTAAATGTAGACAATATTAGGCAAGGTACTGTATAAGCTGGAATTTGACATCGATAACCTTTGAGGAAATAAGATGTCAATTCAGCCATTACGATTATACTCATTGTCATCAACAAAAAAAAGATGTCGTCACCACTAAAGAATCTGCCGTCACATCTTGTACATCAATTTATCACAAATATCCAAACTTTAAGTAACATTTTCATCATTGGTTCCAGATATAATATATGAAAATCTTACTTTTAATTGAAAATTGAACAACCAGATGAGGAGGATAATATATAATTCAGGACATCTTAGCCCATGCTGAGTTATAAAACCTTGCCAGGGTCTCCTATATGGGGAGCAGAAAAACTAATACGCACTCGTCCTTCTTCTACTTCTAATCATCTGAATCCTTGGCTACTTTGTTTCGAACACCACCCCCACCCCCACCAAACAAAAAAAAAGGTGGCCAAATAAATAAAAGTCATATATATATGCCTTTCTTTCGAGTTAAATATTGGACATTTTCAATCAATTGAAAACCACAATCCCAACTCCACCCATAATGAATTGGGAAAAAAGTACATCACAGGAATAAGGTTATTTGCCTGTTAAACCATAAACTAAGAGTGTATTCAAAAACCAAAATTATTATTCCCACCCCCATCCCCCCGAGTAAGAAAAAAAAATTGATAAGAACGAGAGGGGCAAAAAAAAACATACCTAGAAGTAAAGGCTCCAGGAATTATAGTGTTTCTCGTGGCTGATTGTGTAGCATTACCGTTCTCCTCGTCTGAGACATGAGAAACATAGATGGCAGTATAGGTACGATCTGGAGGGTTGCTTCCAGAAGATCCTTGAGATGGTTGAGAGGAATCTTGTTCATTGCTTTGATTACGGTTTCGAAAACGCCAATATAGAATGGGAAGTGTGGCAACACAACCAGATGCATAACCCACAACCCATGCAAATAATGGAGCCTGGGGATTTTCATTCCTGGACAGCGACAGAACGACTATTGATGCTATGATCTGACTCACAGTGACAAAAAGCTCAACAGAAATCCAAAGTCCAGAATTCAATGGACTCCGACCACGATGACCATATCCTTCACCTCTTCTTAGTGAAGCTGAATTCCTAGAGTTTAATCTGGATGCAGAAGATGAAGATGCTTGATGAGTGGAATCTTGTGTGTCCCCAGCTGGTTGATCACCATTGTGCGGTAAATGCATTTCAGAGTGTTGATCAATATGGGAAGACATAGTTAGAGCTTCACCATTCATAGTAATGTCAATTACGTGCTGACGACCATTATGATTTTCCGGTTGCTCCATCAGCAAAGGGTGCTGGTCGGTTTGGGTATTGCTATTTGAACCCAGAGAAGTAACATCCATTTAAATCACCCAAGTAAAACACGATAAGGCATAGATTTGTCACAACAAAGTTTCCTGCCTGCACTATCTCCTGATTTGATACCTGATGACGTACAAATCCCCCGCGATGCTCCAATTCCAATCCTCAAGTTTTAAGATCTCACCGTCCTTGAAAGGGGATTAACTTTACTCCTGATCAAGTAACCACACATACATTAACTTTATATACCAAAATCTCACCACTCACTAATTCTATAAACTGTTTTATCTAATGTAATCTATATGTTTAAAGCAAGAACACTATAGTGCATTTTATAACAGTAGATATCTTGAATGTTATTAACACATTGATGTAGTTCCAATAACAACAGTATGTAAAGTGGGACGAAGATAGCATTTGGAACTAAATCTGCCGTCATAGATAGTTACATAGTTGATTGACATTCATCTAAATCACCAAAGTAAAACACGATAAGGCAAGATTGGTAGCAACAAAGTTTCCAACGCGCACCTTCTCCTGATTTGATTCCTGATGCCACTCAAATCCACCGTAATACTCCAAACAAAATATGGAGAAATGTTGCCGGGCCTTGAAAGGGGTATTAACCTTTTTCCTGATCAAGTAGCCACAGATAGATAACTCTATACATTAAAATCTTACCACTTCCACCTGTAAACTGTTTTATCCAATGTAATCTATATGTTGAAAGTGAGAATACAGTAGTGCATTTTATAACAGTAGATTATCTTGAGCGTTATTTACACAAAGATCTAGTTCCAATAACAACAGGATGTAATGCAATTCCAAAACAAGTAAAGTAAGGGTTTTAATTGAGCATAAAATAAGGGTTTAAAGTGGGGCAAGCATGACATTAGGTCCAAAATCCAGGGTGATAAATAGTTACTAAAGTTAGGTAACAGTGAATTCAGAAGAAAATAGTTTTTCCAGAAACAGAAACCTAGTAAATCTTAATTCCGAGTCAAACACAAAACCCAATCCCACCGAATCCGTTTCACTGATAAATTGATCACTTTGCGTGTGTCATTATAGCAACAAACAGTGTGATCCGACCAACAGAAACAGAAAAAACATTTGGCATCGGAACCAAAATAAATCGAAACGAAAGCTGAAAGGAAGCTGAAGTTACAGAAAAAAACGAAACAAAAAGGAATGTGAGTGTGGAGAAGAAAGTGTTCACCTGATTCAGCTCACGCAAACAAACGATTCCAAGCTCACTGTGTGTGCCGTTTCTTTTGCTGCAGATTTTCGATTTTTACTAAACAAACAAAAACAGAACAAACGTTTAATGAACCGAAAAATAATAACATATTATCGATAATTGAAATATTAATATAACGTCAGCAATGCCTTAACACGTCTCTCATAAAATAAAAGAAACGAAGCGGAAACACAGGCATGATGTCGTGTGGTCCCACGCGCTCTCTCTCTACCGTTCGATTTGAATAAACGCTTTCTTCGTCGTCTGATGAAGCGTGAGGAAGTTAATCCAACGACGTATAATATTTACGATGATAAGGCTTTTTTATTTTATTTTACAGATTATGTTATTAAATATGTGATCATTTGTAAAATAAGAAAACTCTATCATATTTTTGTTGGCACTAAATAATAAATTGAATATAGATTAACTTTGCGAGCCCAATAATAAGAGTGTATAAAAAAAATTAAAATGAAAACTATTTGAAATTTTGAAAAAATATAGAATCAGTGCACTAATTACTTGCATAAATAAATAAATATATATATATATATATATATATATATATATATATATATATGTATATGTATATGTATGGATGGGTGGATGAAATTGAAAGATTAATAACACGACCATAATGGATCAATCAAGTGAGTGAATAGATATTTGTTTATTAGAGTCAACAAATGGTATACTTAAATTGAATTAGTTTCGGTGACTTTATATTTTTTTTATATATAAATGTAGTCTTTTAATAGTCTTATTAATGTCTTCGTGTTTGTCTTTAAAATTGATATTTTCATAATTACTTTATGATAAAATATGCGTCAAGTCATTTCAAGAAAATAAAGGACTACACATCTTGGTATATCCTTAATAAAAAAATAAATATACTTGTCATTAAAAAAATTATTTGGACGACTGAAGATTTGTGATCCTTAATTACTTTTTATTGTTTTAGAATAAAGCAAATAAATTTTATAGTATAAAATTTCGGACATTTTATCTCTTTTTTATTTCATTAAAAAAATATTTTATAAGCATTAAACGATGGTAACTAAAATACTCTTTTAACTTATGTTTATAAATACTTACAAGACAACATTTTGAATAAAGATGTGAAATACATTTCAAAACTAGGTTAAAAATCCTTTCGTCTGTCTAACAAAAATATGCTGTGAAGAAATCACTTTTTTTTTCTTATTATCGTTAGTTAAATTTATTAGTTTTCATATAAATTTTGGATAAAGGATAAATTTCGTCTGTAAATGAACAAGACATTATCGATATATATTTTGTAGATAATTATCAATATAACTTCTAAAAGAACGAAAATAATTGTTTGAAATTAATAATTATTCCATCATTAAGCTATAACATAATATTAAAGAATGAAATTTTATTTTTTGCAGATTGTATTTTTATCGCATTTATGAAATTGAAGAGAAACTTGTTCGATGATAAAGTAGATTTTAGTATTGATACAGTCTTAATTAAGTGCAATTGAAAATTAGTTTTAATTTTTGAATTCTAGCACAACCATATGAAATTAGTAAGCTTTAAAAGATGTTTTCAATTAAAAGAATCAGCTTTCATATATCTCTGAGTTTATTGCTGTAAAGTGTTATTGATATTAATGACAAAGAGGTTTCTCAATATATTCTTATTTTAAAATGCATAAAATTATTATTATTTAATAGTAACGATATTATTTTTCCATAAATTCAGTTAAAAGTTTCGCATAACATGATTACTTCATTAATTTAAAATAACCTATTTATCTACATACACATAATAACAAAACCGCATGTGGCCATAACACAAGAAACACAATTCACAATTCACTGTATGGGCCGTAAGTTTAAAACGGGCTAACGCTTCGGTAGAAAAAAATGGACAATGATATTTGGACTCTAATTCAATAAAACAACAAAAATAAAGCATTATTATAAAGCATTATTACGTGGGTTTTGATGGGCCGATGGAGAAAAATCTGAAGGAAATGGACGGGTGGAATACACATTGCATAGTTTGTACCACAAATAGCTACAGTACACAATGGTGGGCCCGGATAAATATGGGTCATGTGCATCATCTTGTGACAAGTGGCGGAAAGCCCAAGCCCATGTCCGGGCCCACTTTTTGTCGATTCCAATCATAATCTCTCGGAGCAAATGGTTCTTGTTTGAAGCGTGTAACTCCATCATTTTAAATTGAAGGCACTTTCAAATTACCAATCCAGATATTTTTCCACATTTATTTGACCTTATTTTCATTGATTTATTTTTGCTGTCAAAAAATAACTATTGTGTGAAAAAATATAAGTTGAACAAAATCAATCACAATAATTATTAATAAAGAGATTAAAATTAAGTATTTTTATGTTGAAATGTAAATAACATTATTAAATGATATTTTATAAGATACTTGTACTGAAAAAAAAATATATATATATATACATAAATTTTTTAAAAAGTAGCATAGCATAACTCACGAAAACTAAATTAAAATATCACATTAGGATGGCTTGTATACGAAGAAATATATTAAGGATACAATGTCAGATTTAAACCATAAAAACTCATTATTAAAAAAGAATGTGCATACCATGTATATTTAATAAAGGATACATATTAATTTATTATATAGTACAATGTCAAGTGTAAGATTTTATTTTATAAAATGTCTAATGTTAGATATTGGTATAAGATTTAAAACTGAGTTATATTAATAAAAAAATATATATCTTAAAAATATTAATTAAAGTGTAAGTATTATAAGACCTCTTTATTAAAGTAAAAATTACATATAAATACAATTAATGTGATATGATACAGTGAATTTACCATGAAATAAATTAAAACCCAATACAATAGTTCCTGCAACAGATCAGAAATATTTTGACTAATATAGAAGCTTAAGAGATATAACATGTTTTTTTTTTTTAATCCATGAAGAAGCTTCTTCGAATGTATCATTGTTACTAAAGAAACAAAACTACATTCATCCACAGTTTTGGTTTAATTGGAAAAAACAAGGGTAAGACATTGAAATCATCAATTAAGTATTAATCATTGAATTCCACTGTTCAGAAGCACAATCAGTTTAAACAAGTACTTCATTCAATTTCCAAAAAGAAAAATGTTAACGTACATTTACATTCTTTATTTTATTTTTTGTATTTTGCTATACTTATTCTAGTTATAAACATTAAGGAAAAAAATAATGAATACTTAGTATTTTTTTTTTAATATTTTGCAGAGTCATTATAATGGTCTCCTTTAATATTAATGATGTTAATTAACTTGTTATGGTGTCAGGTTTTGGTGATGATGTAGAATAATTAAGGCCAACCGGAAATGGACTAGGTAGGTCTGAATGTGTGATATTTTAGCGTTAAATATGATTTTATTCCTTAATTTTCGGTGAATTTTAAAATTAATTTATTTTAAAATTTTATATTAATTTAGTCTTTCATTTCTCGAAATATGTGAATTTAGTTTTTTTAATTAAATTTTGTTAAGTTTATTTGACATTTCAAGCATTTAATACTAAAGCAAAAATATGTCAAAATGTATAAATAATTCAAATACAAACCTAAAATACATACGAAACATCAAATAAACCTAACTAAATTTGATTTAAAATGACTAAATTCATATATTTCAAAAAATGAAGGACTAAATTGATTTAAAATTTTGAAATAGATTAATTCCAAAATTTACTGAAAGTTAAAGAAAAAAAAAAAATATTTAGTATAAACAAAAATTTCTTTCATTCAAACATGTACTTTGAAGGACAAAAATTGTTTTAAGTGTTTTGAACTTTTGGTATATTATATTTCTTTAAAATTATAATTTAATCCGAATAGTTAGTGTGGACTTTCAATATATTGACTTTTGTAGTGGGAATCAGGGAAATAAAACTTTGCTTTTTATTAAAAGAACAACAGCAGTTATAGGAACAGGAATGAAAAAAAAAACCCTAGGAAATATGTAAAAATAAAGCAAGGACACCAAAGAAAATGTCTTTAAAGTGTGTTGGTTAAAGCAAGAATAAACATGTTTATTTGTCGTCAAATGAATAAAGCAAGAGGAGAAATTGAGAAAAGAAAGCAATTAAATAATGGTCAACTATGGTGTGCATTAATTCCCCAGGTTTTTCATATTTTCTTCAGTTTTTCCCTCTCATATTATTACTTCTACGCTTCTAGATACAACACATGATTCATAATTTTCAAGTCACATCGCATATATTATATAGATAATGTCTTTCTCCAATTTTTTCAAAATTTTCCGTTTCAATGAATGTTAAAAAATGGGAAATAGATGAAAAAACAGAATCGTAACTCAATTGTCTAAAATATTTAAATGTTGATTCATGGAGTTTAGGAATTCAAGTGTGAATCTAAGTCCAACATTGACACAAAAATGAGGAAATAGAGTACTATATAAGAATAAAGACCTATAAATCCATTGCTTAAAGTTTTGAGTTGAAAGTGGTATCAGTGTCTTATATGATTGGGCTTAGGTCTTATTGATGTTATATCTCTCCAGTAAAACTTCCTCCCTATAAACCTAACATGAAATTATTTTGTAAATTTTGAAGATAAAATGAAAGTTTTGAATAGAGATGAATTTAAAAGAATTTTTTTACAGAGAAAATACTATAATACTAATGAAATCTAGGTAAAGTCTATCGGAAATTAGTATCATGTTCAATCTAAAATTACATAATAAAGTTTACGAGTTTTTATTTTTATATAATTTTTAATATTTTATATTTAATTAATATATAAGATTTAAACTCATATTTGACCTCAGTAAATCCTTTTTATATTGATATATTCTTCTTCAAGTAAAAATATTCAGAATTACAATTATTTTTTGGGTTATTATTCATCTTAATAGGACATGTTTAATTGAATCTTTTGTCAAAAAAATTTTGATACAGAAAATATATTATATTTGTATGAATTTGTATATTAAAACTAACTACTAAATTTGATATTACTTTAAAAATAAATAATAAAATTTCAATTTCCTTTCAAAATTTAGAATTTTGAAAATAGTTCTTGCCATACTATTTTGTGGGCTCACTGGACCATCTTCCCACCTAATTCTGCTTCCTTTTCAGTTTAACGTTCCTCACAAAGATAACTTTAAATTACTGTCAAATAATGTTTCTTTGTATGTTAAATTACCGAAAGAAACACTTTTTTCTTTTCCTTTAAAGACTGTGATTGTTCCCTTTTAAACAATATAAGTTTAAAATGCAGAGTATCTTTTGAGAGATCCGAAGCCCCAGTAACTTTGCTGTTTGGAACATCTTTAGATAACAGAGGACAACACTTTCATTAAAATTTAACGTTAGTCCAAAAATGAAATACGCATTGGTTTAATTAAGGTTTATATTATGGTAATTAATTTGAGGTAGATGAAATTACAAGAGAATGAGATAAAGGAAGAAGTGCATCACGTGTGGCTTTGTCCATGCAGTGGGAAACATATGCTCGGTTGTGAAGGGACACTTCATTTAAATAATAACAATTAACGTTTCAAAATAATATATTTTATAAGTTAGTTGTAAGTAGTTGCTTCATCTTTATATATAAAACTTCTCTTATAGCTACCATTCTTGGAGACACAGCTGCACATTCTTCAATTACCACAACAAAACTCACAGATTCTTCAACATAGATCTTCATATTTTTTTGTTGGAATTTTATTTTATTAAGATAATTGAAAAGATTTATTTTCAATAAGATACGAGTTATAAGATATTGAAATCACTTTTATCATAAAATTTTAAAATTAATTTAATAATTATAGGTTTTGTTTTTTATCTAATATACTTTAGAGATTCGTGTATACAAGAAATAAAACATACGTGAAAAATAATTAGGTTTGTTCAGATCTTTTGTATAATATTAAGTACGCAACAAAACATATAGAATCAGAAGAGTGGAATACATTATTTTCATCATCAAATATATAATTAGTAGCTTTTAAAATTATGGTAGGTCCTATTTGATAAAGTCCAAGATATTTGTTTCGAGATATCTTCACAAAATGATCATATATAATTTATTCAACAATTTATAAGAGACTTTAAAGCCTAAATAATTATCCATATCATATATTTTAATTTTTCGAAGTTCAAGTAACTTAATTCTAACTGTTATAACTTATTTGTGATGGATTAAAAACAAAGGTAGTAGTATAATTTAGGGTTAATATGTGTTTGATCTCTTAAGTTTTAGTGAAATTTTGAATTAGTCTCTCTTCGAAACTTTTGACCAATTTAGTTATTCATTTTTAGAAATTCGTAGATTTAGTCCTTATAACAATTTTTTTAAGTTTATCTAACGTTTCAAGCGTATTTCATGTTCGTATTTGAATTGTTTACACTCTTTGACACATTTTCGCTTCAACGTTAACTCAAATATTATCATAAAACACATTTGAAATGTAGAGACCACTTTATGTGCAACTTCAACATCTCCAATCCAAGGGGTAGGCCTTTTTTTTTCAAGACCCCCTTTCGGTTCGGAAAACGCATTGGCTTTCACTCAAGTTCGAGGATCCATTAAATAAAGCAAAAAA
>Ga0099823_1002436_pt1 | contig 16789 bp, 9 predicted proteins | sample CowpearedBW_FD_76831 | JGI IMG/M metagenome (GOLD analysis project Ga0099823, IMG submission 76831) | Root nodule microbial communities of legume samples collected from California, USA - Cow pea red BW | ecosystem: Host-associated > Plants > Roots > Nodule | place: USA: California | collected...
GCATATAGTCCATGTACATAGCTTTTTATGACCCATTATATGTGCTCTTCGTATAAAATAAAACTCTGCTGCTAGTCTTCTGAACCTGCTTGAACTGAATCAGTTATGTTATTATATATTGCAGGGTTATTTGTGTTGCGACAATTTTCTTGTTTAATAGATAATTGTTGTTGTATTCTTCATTGAAGGAGAATTTCTTTTGGTAATATAACATTGGGACAACTAAATTTGAAATGAAAAAAATTAAAATCTGATTTTGGGCCATAAATTAAACATTTGAGAAAAAGCTGGCGGGCCAGCCTAAATAGTCATTGGCCACTAATGCCGACTAGGTTCAGCTCCAATTCTCCCCTCTTTCTCTGTTTTGCTTAAAATCTGTGTTTAATTTTGATTGACATTTAGTTTTGGTTGGAAGTGATTAGTTGTATACTGTTGAATTTGATGTTTCCGGATTATGAATCTGTGTGTATTTTTTTTGTGGAGTGTTGGGTCATCTGATGATGCGATTCAGTCTTTGAATTCATTCGTAAGTTGGTGATTTAGGTTGCTGGTTCATGATGACGGAAAAATGTGTTTAAATGGAGTGATGTGGCTTAATTTGGATAGGCTATGAGGGTTTTTTCTGTTGGATGTTTTTTTCAGAGGAGTGGCAATGCATATGTTTCTGTTGAAATAATTATTAAATTTATGTTAGAGTAATTATTAAGTCTAAAATAGGGAGTGGTGTGTTGGGAACTACTTCCAACTGTATTTATAAGTCTAGGGCACTCTATGAGTTGTACCTAGGTATTTAGGATAGTCTTTTGATCTTTCATCTTCCATTGTATCAGTTTTTATCATTATAAATAGAAGGTTATGAGAGGGATCTAATAAGACCCTCCAATTGTGTATTATCCTTTTATTTTCACATGGTATCAGAGCGACGATTTGGGCCCATGACTGCTTTGTGATTGTAGGCACATTTGGATGTTTGTTTCTTCTAATATTGAGGTTGCATTTGATTGAACCAGTTTAATGGTTATGTTTGTTCTCTTTACTCTTCCGTTGGGGCCTTGATGGAGTTGAATGTATGAAGTGAGTTTTCGGATGGTTATTGGTTATGTTTCTAATGCAATTCTTGTGTGATCTTTTTTAAGGCAATTCCATCAACCCTATTTTTGTTCTGTGGCTTCGTATGATTCAGGTTTATACTTGATTGAATAAGGAAACTGTTTTCTTTTCCAAGTCACTTGCAATTATAATTGATGATATGATTATTTGAATATGTTCTGTTCTTATAATTTTGGTCTCAAGAAGTTTGCCCAAAGTTTGATTTGGTTATGTGCAAGTGAATGGCAGGTGCAGGAGGATTTAACAATGAGCCATGGTTTATATTGGCAATTGAATTATATGACATATTGTCGGATTCATGTTCATTTTTATTCTGTGTTCACTTTGATTTGAGAAAAGAAAACTGAATGAAAAAGGGGATATGGATTGATACATAGGGTGATTATATTTGTTGTTTAATATGTTACAGGGGCTATATTTAGATGCAAGCAATTAGCTGTGGAGTTCCTGTTTTAATTATTGATTGCATAGAGTAATAATTGGAATGTGCAGGAAATGGGTTTTAGCGTTAAATATTAATTATGCTTTGGTTTTTTTATTTAAAGTTCGCCTATGAAAACTTACTAGCATTCTAAATCTAGCATTTCTTTTCATTTTTAAATTCATACTTATACATTTTAAAAGGTTGGATACTTGTATGATCGTCCGAATTGTTTGGTATCCAATCTTGGTATTCAAATATTTTTAAAAGATAAGTTTTTGGAATGTTTATATGACCATTTGTCATCTAACACTTCCATAATAAAAGTCTAAGTATTTGTACGGTCATCCACATCATCATTTGATATCCCCAATGAATGTTTTGGATATTTGTATGGTCGTTTACATCGTTTGGTATCCAATTTTGTTATCCAAATATATTTTAAAGATAAGTTTTTGGGATGTTTGTATGGCTGTCTGTCATCTAACATCCTCATAATAAAAGTCTGAGTACTTGTATGCTTGTCTGCATCGTCCTCGTACTCGGTACCTTTTCTTCTATTCAAAATTCTAAAAAATACAAAATTTTCAAAATTAAAAAAATCAATACTCATTCATTAAAGCCCGGTTCACATTGGCCCTCTCTTTTGTTCAAGCCCAGCTCTCGCCGGCACATTTTCACAAAAAGCTTTTTAAAAGAAACTACATAACCCTGACTCTATTATGAATAGAGATACGTAAGAGTGAAAAATTATCCTTGTCGGGCCCACAAAATTAAGAACTATTTTTGTTTCTTTTCTATATTATTTTCTTACTATTTTTGAGGAAAATTAAACATCTTGAAAACCACATCATTTTTGTATATTTAATTAGAGGTACTGCTTTCGAGTGGGCGATGTAAGGTGCTAATACCTTCCCTACATCATAACCAACTCCCGGACTACAAATCCGGTTTTTGCAAACCACATGTTTTATTTTACGGTTTTTAATAGTTTTCTAGAATAAATTATGGTGGCAACTCCCAATTTTTTAAATGTATTTCTTTTGATTGGAGTTAGCCATTTCCAGTCGCGATTGAGGTTGCGACATGTACCATTGCATTTCCTTTGGTATGTGACAAAAAGCTAATTAAAATAACCTAACCACATTCAGTGGCGTCTTTTATTTACAAATATGTAGAGAGTACTGATTAATTTTGTGTGCACTGTACACTACTTAACACACTACTTAACGTGTGGTCTTTAGTGGATGAACAAAATGTGAATAGTGAAGGTTATAACCTATGTATAAATTAATTTGAAATTAACAAGTTAAAATAATGTTAGATCAGTAGAAAGATAAACGAATTCTGGCAGTTTGCTAGGTTCCAATGAAGAAGGAGTTCTATAGACAAAGAGAAACTTGGTTCACACATAGCACAGACAAGAATAGTTTTGAAAGAAAGAGTGAAAAACTAAAATAATTTAGTTTTAAGTGGTCATTCCCATCCTAGCCCTGTCCCAACCCACTTCACATAGGACTTTGGGGGTTAGGGCTTTGATAAAGTCCCCAACTGAGGGGGTCAAAAAAATAGGGCTTATTTTTAGAGGGGGACAGGGCACCAGCCCATGGGTTAGGGGCTAAAATGACAGCTCTAATGTTCAGGAATTTAACTTTTTCCCATAACCATAGAGTCAAATTCGCAGATGGGAAATTGAAGTTTATCTGATATTTGTTAAAATTAACAGACGATTTTTAAAATCTTGCACACCACACCACTGATGGAGAAAAATGTGCACATGGCCCTTGACTTTACACAAAGACGTTAGGAATGCACTCTCATTTCCAATCCACAACCTTGAACTGCAAACATATGAACTTTGTTTGAGTGGGAAAACAAACAAAAAATTACGTTTGAATGTTGAAAGGGTTTGATTAAGAGACATGGGTGGGAACAAGAAAAGGAAGAGAAACAAAGAGCAACAAGGAAGCAATGACATTGTATATTCAGAAAGCCAACCGGACTTTGCTCTTTTGGCAACTCTCTACCCTTCTTTCCAGTCATTCGTCCAACCCTCACCTCCTCACATGCGCCTCACCATCGATTGGACCGACTTCAACGCCACACGTGAACTCACACGGGTCTTGCTCCATCATCGTCACAGTTTGACTTGGTTTGTGTGTGTCTCTCTCTCTCTCTCTCACTGTTGACACATTTATTGACATTGTTGCTGATGGAATCTATTTGGTAGGTGGATTCCTGATGGGCAACTCTGCCCCACTGTGCCCAACCGCAGCAATTACATTCACTGGCTTCAACATCTTCTTTCATCAGACGTCATTCCTGGCACCATTTCAAGTGATGCCATGGTCAGGGGATTTGACATAGGAACTGGAGCTAGTTGCATTTACCCTCTTCTTGGTGCTTCTCTCCATGGATGGAGTTTTGTAGGATCAGGTATATTCTTTTGTCAACAAAATTATGTTTGATGTAGCTCTTTAATTGATTTTGATGTTATTTTCCAATGAAAATTTAAATCTTTGTCTCGCAATGTGCCCAGTGACGGATTGTAATGATTACTAGAAGTTTGAATTTTGATTAGAAAATATCATCAAAAGCACTCTAGGAACACCAATTTGGTGTGACATGGTTAGTAGATAACAAATCTGTCTCTTAGGCACGGGGGCCAGGGATTCAATCTCTAGTCTATTTGTGTGAAAAGATATCTATTGGAATAGGTCAATCTCTAGAATGAATTTTAGTACACGAAGGATTAATTCTTGACCTTCTATTGTTGATACCCTGTTATGGAAAGACATTGCCAAAACATGTAAGCAACACCAACATGGTGTGACAATGACAATGCCCCTTGAGAATGCGGTTGGAGGTTTAATCCTCAAGCTTGTATAAAACATTAGGAGAGGTTAGTGTAATAAATGGATTTTAGTATCTCGAGGGATTAGTCCTCACCTCTTGTCTTGGGATACTTGGGTTCACAAAAATAAAATAAGAAACCTTGTCCAAGTTTTATTCATTGTTTTTGGAAGTCTAGTTTCTGTATCTGTTATCAAAATTGGTATTTAAATTCACTTACAATGATTGACTGCAGATGTGACTGATGTTGCAATTGAGTGGGCAGAAAAAAATGTTAGTAGCAATGCACATATTTCTCATCTGATTGAAATCAGAAAGGTTCAAGACAATGGAAATGCTCCCTGTGTGGAAGTTGAAGAGTCGGAGAACAATGGCGAGATAATTTTGTGCAAGAAAACTGATATGGAGGTAGCTCCTCTGCCTCTTGATTTGCATGCCCGTGAGAATGAGAGTTATCATGGACCTCCCATACTTGTTGATGTGGTCAAGGATGATGAGAAGTTTGATTTCTGTATGTGCAATCCACCATTTTTTGAAAGTTTGGAGGAAGCTGGACTCAATCCCAAAACTTCTTGTGGTGGGACTTCTCATGAAATGGTCTGTCCTGGTGGTGAGAGGGCCTTCATTACTCGTATCATTGAAGATAGTACACAATTGAAGCAACATTTTCGGTAATTACTATTTGTTTATCAAAATAATTCCTGTTTTTTCATATTTGTCCAATTACATCCTCATGCTTGTAATAAATTTGGACTCCTTCATTTTAATTGTTCACAGGTGGTTCACTTCAATGGTCGGTAAAAAATCAAATCTTAAGTACCTTGTATCAAAACTTTGGGGGTTTGGTGTTTCCATAGTGAAGACAACTGAATTTGTTCAAGGCAGGACATACCGGTGGGGGCTTGCTTGGTCTTTCTTGCCGCCTGTGCAGAAGTCATCAATTTCTTTATCCACGAAGAACAAGACATCCTTCACGCTTGAGGTATAGTATACTACCAGTATCTATAATTCAGTTTGTAATAATGCCATTGTTTTATCTTGATACAATCTCACACATGCATGTACATAGATAACACAACACTATATGGTGTGGTTAAAAACCAAAACTTTAGGAATCACCATTTGAAACGTGAATTTCTGTGTTAATTTTTGAACTGTGAATCATAATTCACGGTGAATAGTAAGATTTATAAGGCAATGAAAAATCACTCCAAATATCACAGACAGGGAGTGTTCATTGTAAACTGTTTGAACTAGAAATAGATAAAACAACTTAACTAGAAGTCTCATTAAAAAATTTATTAGTTATTATGAGTTTGTGAACCCTTTATTTTAGAATAGTGGAAGTGAAGCAATTAAATAGCTATATGGTGCTTTGAATGTGTGAATGACAAATAAAGTTGTGCAATAATAAAATAGGATTAGTTCAAAAAATCAAGCTTTATATGCATTTAAATGTTTTCGTGAGAATTGATGAAAGAGAAGTAGAAAATAACGTATCATTGAATCATGCAATTCGTATTGATAATATGAAGTTGCACAGATCCATTTATCTATTGTAAAATAGAGTCATTTAAGTTTCGTTGTAGGGTATGTATTGGAAGGTGGCAATTGTATAAAATTGTAAGATTGTAAGATTTAATTCAAAAAATGGTTTTAACAGCAATATGTCTGCTTACTAGAAGGCTCGGAATTTATATCATCAACTTGTGAAGGGTGTGTGTGCATATTCTGAGATTATACGTATGGTGTCTAACTTGAGGAGACTTCCTTCTAGATGGAATTACTGCCAGTTAAATTCAAACTTCAGAAGATGGTCAACTATTGGGACAGGAAAGCAATTGTTCTTGCTCATTATGGTTAGGTTTGGTGATTTGTGACACCTTGTAATGGGAACACTTCCCTTCAGTGAACAAATGTGATGGTTATCCTTTATCCTTCCATTCTTTTAAGCATACAAGAAATATGTTATTTGATGCGTACCTCTAGTTGGTTGAGAATTCAGTTGTTGCTAGTGCATTCATCCTTTGCATACAAGGTTGTCAGGTAGGAACCCCAATATCTGTGTTGCCAGTAGGGGTGAAAGTTTGTTTTGATTTCCGGTATGAAAGAGATCTTCAACGAAATACATGTCAAATTAGCTTGAGATAGTGATTAATTACACCTATAACATTTTCACGTATCTGGTCACTTTTGTTTTCCTCGAATGTGATGAAAGAGATTTATTTTTCAGGGTCTTCAACGCCAACATGGTGCCATTAATGTGTTGGAAAGTGTTAAGTCTCACGTCTCTTCACATGGCCTATCCTGTTCAATGAACACTTCTTCTTTCACAGTGGATGTAAGATCAGTCACTCTTAAGACTCAGATTCTGATTTAATTTCCTTACGATAGCTATTAATAACGATCTCATTATGATAGGTTGCAATATCAAAAGATGATTGTGATTCAATATTGAGGAATGAATTAAAATTTGTCAATGATTCCACTGATTGTCAACCTAGAAGAAAGACATCTAATGAATCGAGTTTAAATTTTTCTCCCGAGAGATTATGCTTCCGTATATCAGTATGCTTGCTATCTTTTCTTACTAGACTTTCAAAATTGACTTTGGTTAGCAGAATTTACATTGATCTTAAGTTATGTATATTATCCTACAGGTTTTTCAGCAAATCCCTGGGACACTGTTGGTGAAAGGTTCATTACAAGACAAGGATAGCCCGTTATCAGGTTTTTCTCTAACAACCTGCTTTTTCCAATTTCAATTTTTCTAAATGTCTTTTCCACTAGTTTAGTGCAGCACTTTTGTCTAGGAACTACAAATAGCTTTGGTGGAATAACTTATTTTTCTTGGCTTCAGATACTTTTTGGCTTAGTGAAATGATTGACATTATTAATAGGGGTTTGATGTGAATCATAAAATAAATACGATCAGTCTGATAATTTGTTGACCACATTACTGAAAATTTTTGTGTTTTTTACTGTCATTGGCTTCTTACATGTCACAAGTTTGTACCTTAGACATTGGTTCCTACATTTGATATGTTGCTAATTCATATGGTTAAGATCAAGAAACAACACCTGTGCTATCTAGTAATAACTGTCTAGTTTTTGGTTGTTCTCTATGCAGGAGCATTCTCTGTGATTTTCCAAAAATTAGAGGAAGCTTTGCGGAGTAAATTTTGTACTAAATCACTGTAGGTTTTTTATTATTTGATGTAGTTTGGCAAAGTGAATGTATATGATATGGGATGTTGAGATGTTCTTGAATGCTACTTTGCGTACTAATGATTTATACAAACTAAATTGGTGATGGTTTTGTTTTGTTCACCAAACCAACAGTTGAAAATTGTTAACTATTTTGTCACAACTTCTACTCTAAATGGAATTGATAATAGTGATAAAGGAATCAAAAGACTTGTGTAATGACTATCATAATAAGCAATGCTTTTGTAGAATCGACATAAGGATTATTCGATAGCACAGTAACACCAGATTGTTGTGTGAACATATGTTCTGGGAAATCTCAAGTTTTCCTCTTTAAGTTCGTTTTAAATTCATAAATGGTCCTAAAGGAAAGAAAAAAGTTTAACAATTCTGAATTTCAGTTGTTTTATAGAAAACGTCTTCTCTTTAACTTGATTTGTATTAGATTTTATTTTCCTCAATGTTTTAAACACAAAAGCTCCCAATTCTTATTTTATATGCAATTTTTTTCTAGGCTGATAGATTCGAAACGAGATTATAACTTGACAGTTCAATAAATTTGATGGTTTTGTAAGAGTCGAGTAAGATTTATTTTGTTCTCAGCTTAGATAGTAGTTAGGAACAAAACTTTAGAATATTGGTGGATCTTGTACTTGGGAAAATACATTCAATTGTCCAAGCATTTGCTTTTTCTCACAAGTACCTGATACGGGTTCATCTAGATAACACTCTTTGATCCTTAACACATGTATCTAAGTAGTTGCTATTCAATTTTTGTTGTTGCCTACTATCTTTGATAGCTTATTCATGAGATATTTAAATTTTAATTGTTTTGTGAGATACTTTTGATAAGAGAGATTCAATTCTAACTCAAAATTTTATGGTTCTCAATTTGTGAATCTTATTCCTTATATGTTGTTCACAGGAAATGATTTAACAATTGTGAATCATGAGTCAATCATATAAAACATTATATAATTATCTACAATATAAAACCTTTCAGATAAAAAGTTTGGTAATCTTATGTCATTCAACAATTGTTTTCATGAAATTAGTTACACTTTATATATGCCATTTCATTTTTATTTCTAAACATATTTAATTATAAAGTTCACTTATAATTAACATTGAAATAATGTTATAAAGATAAATTAAAAATAAAACTAAAAAAATCTTATATTAATCGAATTAGAGTTTAATTATAATGTTTAATTGTTTTCTGGTGTCATATAAGTATAAATGACGGTATAAATTATTTGTTAGTTGTTTTTGAAATTACAGTTTGTAAATAAATATCATAGCACACGAAAAACCTAAATTTCCATCAATTTTTATAATTACATTTTTTTAATGCTTTAAATGGTAGACATGCAATAAACACATTCGACAAGAATAAATTGATATGATAAAAACGGATAAAAAAAAGAAACTAAGAGTGTTTAATTGAAAATATGACTGAAGAACTAAAATAAAAAAAAGATTAAACAATAAAATTAGTATTTTTTTTAAATTATTTATTTTATCTTCTCTTTTATCAAAGTCATTATATTTTTTTTTCTTTTTTGGTCTTGTTAACAAAATATTATAATATCATTTTAAATTTAGAACTGATATTATTAAAATAGTAAAAATTAAATCTAAGACAATTCCACAATATCATATATTTGTTCTTTCTTATATATTATATTTATAAGAGAAATCCATGAATTATTATTTATAATGTTATATTTATTAAAGAACAATTCAATACATAATTACTTAAAACAATAGAAATAAAATAAAACCAAGTAACCGGAGGTAAAAAAGAAACAAGGAACATGTAATATACTCTAAAAGTAAAATATATTTAAAACTAAGTGATAAAAGATTAATAGTTGAAATTGTGATGAAAATATAAGGAAATTTAAAATTATAAAATCAAAAGTTGTTTAGTTTAGAACAACCACATTCGCTGTGTTCATAAAAAAAATCTTTGGCCGTGTTTGGTTTCGGTGATGGAGATGAGTATGTTGGCTCCTTCCTTCTCTGGCTTCGCTAAACCCTCTGCATCTGTAAAACCTTCTCGTCTTACGCTCAGGGCATCTTCTCTGCGCCATGACTACCCTCTTGCCAGCAAAATTGTTGTTAAAAGTAATATTCGTTCTCACCCTCTTACCCTTCAATTCCATTTAGTTGAAGCATGTAGTTGTGTGTTTGATTCATGCATGCCCATCTCATTTCCAATTGTTCTCGTGTTGTTTGAGCCTTATGGATACATACTCAATTTAGAATTATCTCCTTTTATACGCCACCCAATTTGGTGATGTAGGTAGCGCGAAGGAGAAAATATAATGGCATTTTTTTATTTTTTGGTCTTGCAAGCCTTGTCAGATATCATCCTTTAGGATGCTTGTTTTGTTTATGGTGTAGCACTCAGGTTAGATGTCATTGTCAACTGTTATCTACCATTACCAGCTCTAGGTGGTTTATGTTACAAAAAGGTGCAGCTTAATGTCAGTTCCTTGGTGGGGATATATATGGTTAAGGGTATGAGAAAAATTAAGTGCTGAGTAAAACACCATTTTGGGTTCTGAAGATTTCGGTTGGTTGGTTAGTCCAAAGAGATGAAAATTATCCTTTTCATTCATGGAAGATGATTTTTACAAGGCTTTTAATATAGCCTTGATACATTTGTGGTTATATGGTAACTTTGGAACATTATTGAGGCAAATAGATGGAACAGGCTATGCAATTGTTTGATGAATGCTTGTATTTGTTGAATAAAGTTAAATGAGAGTTAATGTTGTTGAATAAACTTAAATGAAAGTTAATCTGTTAGCAATTTTAGAATGGAAAGGTCAGGAGTTAGTGGTTACTTTTTGTGTCTTGATTTGAAATAATTAACCGAATTTAAAGCTTGGAGATGGAAATCCATTCCAATGTATAAGTTCACAATTTTATTTTTTCATTAATGAATGAATGAAAAGTGAATCAGGGTATTCACACAAAAGAAAGACGTGTTGTCTTCAAATTGGCATTAGAGCTTGAGAGTGTGGCTCTTTACATGTTGTACCCAACTGTTGGTGCTAAAAATTAAAAAGTGTGAGATATTTTGGAGAAAGTGTACAAGGGAGATGACTGAGTGAAACAAGTCTGATTTCAAACAATTTGGTGCTAGTTGGAGAGTATGAGGTTGAAGGAGACAAAAGGATTTTCCCAGTTCATCACTCAAGTTGAAACCCTAGTGAACCGATTTAGCTGAAATGGAGAGATGTTGCTCGCTAGCTATGTTATGGAGAAGATCTTGAGGTTGCTGAGAATGTCGTATGTGCAATAGAATAGTAGAAGAGCTTGTCAATTCTCTTGAAGCACATGAGCAACAAAAGAAGAAGAAGGTAGTTGCTTGAATAAACACTCCAAAAGAAAGCAACAATGAAAGTGGATAAAACGTTATATACTCAGAACACTCAAGGTAGAGGAAGAGGTCGTGGAGGTAGAGGAAACAATCATGGTGGTAGAGGTCATGGTCGAGAAGGGTATTATGGGGAGAAAGAGCATTCAAATAAAAATTGGTGTGGAAGAGGAGGTTGGTCGCAAAGCCATTCAAAGGTGGTAAATATGGCCACTATTCAAAGGAGTGTAACTCAGACAAATGTTACGGCTGTGGTCAGTTTGAAATTATGCTAAAGATTGCCTATCCGAGAATAGGAGGGAAGAGACGACCAACTTACTGACAAAGCTTGGAATTGGAAAGCCAAATTCCAGTCTACAAGTTCTCAGTTGTATTTTTTGATTAATGAATGAAAAGTGAATCAGAATATTCACAAAAGAAAGACTTGTTATCATTATTTGTTTTCTGGTTGTTATGAGGTGTATATAGTTTTGCTATTAGTCTCTAGTGAATGATGCATTATAATACGAACTAAATTGGAACAATGAGGAGTATCAAATCAAGTTTCCAAGATAACGTTGCAAATGAAGCTCCCGTGCGTGCATCGTGGAATTGAAGTTTGAGCATGATCATATGAATCTATGATGTCTATGAATAAAGTCTGAATTGGATCATGTGAATGTTGAGTCTGGTTCGTGTTTGCTTCACTAAAATTGTTGTATTCCTGTTATTTTCCTCTTAACCACTGTGATGGAAAGCAATAATTACTCTGTGAATACGGAATGAAATGAAAGTAGCCATAGCAAAGCAGTGCTATAATTTTAGTAGCACTGAATATCCCTATATTGTTCTTAAGTCTGTTATTGTTATTGTGTATGCTTTATCAAAATAGGAAAAATACATTATTGTCTTGTAGGAAAGGAGTATAGTGCTGGTTTCTAGACATCTTGGTGCTTCTTCTCACTATTTAATTTTGGGATGATCAGGGATTTTAAGGATTTTCTTATAATTGTTTTTCAGGATTATGGTGTGGCATATTTTGATGGTGCAAACTGTTATATGTTTAAATGTATATTTATGGTTTCTTCATAGTCTCTTCATGAGAATCCGTGATTGATCTTTGGATATGCCAAGGGAGTTCATATGTACACATTAGAGGTGAGTGATATTTTCAGGGTGACATGCCCTGTTCAGAATAACCGAATTCCCTAATCAAGAGTGGAATGACTCCAAAAGAGAAAAATCTGATATCAAATAATTATTTTCTGAGATTCTCATTGCGTTCCCTCAATGACACTGAAGGTTGTTATCTTAAAAGTGGATAACCATTCACCTGCCACTTTAAGATTTTTTGCATGATAAAAATGAATTAGTCTAAAATACAATTTTGGTCTCCCTAATTCAAATAGAAACATTTAGTCACCTAATTTTTCAAACTTAGTGATTTTAGTCCAATTGTCCAAATTAAGACACTTGATGGTTAAGATATTAATGTTGACTTTCATGTGATACTCTAACTAACATCATACTCAGATTATTTGTTTATTTGAAGGTGATTAGGATTATCTTGAAATGAACTTTCATTCATTTGCATAATTTATTTGATTTTTTTGTGACAGTAAATTAAACAGAATGATCAAAGAATACCAGTTATAGTGTGCCACCACGTCTGAGTTATTGTCAATATCTTAGATATCAGGCTTTTATCACGCAATGTTCTTTGTCCTACTTGGTTTCAGACATTCAGTATGAGCCTTTTGGGCCTTGTGCTCCATTATGGCAACTGGGGTTACTGTCAATGTTTGGGTTATATGAAAGGGGCTAAGGCCAGGGTACTGGAGATTTTTTTCAGCTCTGACTATATTTTCTTTCTGCCTTTTTCTACATTTTACTCTTCCTCTTCCCTTAATGGAGGTTTCCTCCTCAAGTACCAATTTTTATAGTTAAGTGCTTATGTGCTTTATGCTGAAAATTTATTTTCTACAAAGTTTTATTTGAACATCTTTGGGATAGACAAATGACAGTACAGTGACCCATAAGAATGATACCAGGGACCTCAATAGATTGAAAAAGACTACATCAGATATTAAAGGGGACACATCAGGATTTTGTTGCCACTGTCTTATTATATATCTTTATATTCCATTCTGTTAACGCATCGAGCATATAACCAATGATTGGCTCAGTGTATTGCTCTAATAAGGTTAAATATGTTTTTGGTCCTCCAACTTTCAGTGAAAATTGGAATTAGTCCCTTTCTAAAACTTTAATCCAATTTAGTCGTCTAACTTTATAAATGTTTAGATTTAGTCCTTTCAACCAAATTTTGTTAAATTTATTTGACGTTTCAAATGATTTTCTATATAGTAGTTGAGTTGTTAACACCGTTTGACATATTTTCGCTTCAATGTTAACTAATAAACTATTATGAAACGCTTTTGAAACATCAAATAAACTTAACAAAATTTGGTTAGAAGAACTAAATCCACACATATCTAAAGTTGGGGGACTAAATTGGACTAAAGTTTCAAAGATGGACAAATTTCAATTTTAACTGAAAGTTAAGGGATCAAAAACATATTTAACCCTTATAAAGTTTATGAATGAAAAAGGAGGGGTATGATGAATTGTTGGCTATAGTTAGTGTAGAGGTAGTACCTTATCAACATGCTTTTCTAAACTCTATCTATATAGACTCTCTATCTATAGTTGTGACTGTTTCTTTGTTTAGGAGGATTCTTGATCTTTCGTCCTTGTTACAGTGACAATAAAAATGTTCTTTTACAATAATAACAAATCACTGTTGCCAGTTATCAACTTGATAAATAGAAGTACAAAGGTGTCTGTTACACAATCATCTGGTTGACAACACTGCTCTTTTTTGTTAATTTGATATCTAGCAAGTTAATGTATCTGCATGTGCAGACTAATGTCTAATCTAATTAGACAATATTTGACTTAGCTTTAGCTAGTATATTATCATTTCGGTAACTTATGAGAAACATTTTAGCTTCAAAACACTTAGCATCTATCACATCTATCTGTCTGTCTTAGTTCTCATCTACAGTATCTTCTACTGATATAGTTCTGATGTATTGTTGTTTGGTGGAGATTTGATTTACTTTGCGCAGTTCTGAAATTTCATCAGTGATCAATCTGCATGCTTGTGTGCCCTTTTCTTATTTTTCACTTATGTTGTTTCCATGCCATGGTGGCAGATTTATATTAATTTCAGATATTGCATCGTATAGTTTACTTTTTTACATCAATTTCTACTTGTTTTCATATGGAAGCAGATTTACCATATTCTACTGGTGAGACTACTTTGCAAAAGGAATTTTCTGATTTTGGCAAGATAGCTGAAGGTAAATGTACAAGTTTTCTCATTATTCACAATGGTATGAGTCTTGGGATGGTTTACATCATGATTTTTAGTACTCTAACTCACACCTCTTGGGTCATGCATTTTATGTTTGCAGTTAAAATGGTTAAAGATATGAAAACAAAAAGATCTAAGGGTATTGCTTTCATTCAATATACATGCCAAGATGATGCCATGCTTGCACTAGAAACCATGGATCAGAAGGTTCAAATTTTCATCACATGCCTCACCTTCTTCTGCCAATGATTTTTTAACCCAAATACTACACTGGGAATTAAAATTTACCCAGATAACATATTGTCACAGATAGCATTTTTTTTTTCAGATCAGAATTCGGTTTTCTGAAAAAAAAAATGTTATCTGTGTAAATATTTGGCATAACATGCTAACTAGGTAACTTTTTAGTCCATATTTGCTATTTTAGATGATAAAATCCATTGACAATGGATGTGTTTATTGTCCATTTTGTACAGGATTTTTATGGTAGAAGAATCTATGTGGAAATTGCTAGATTGGGTTGGGATTATTTTGGTGCAACCCCAAGGGCCTCAGGACCCCCAAAGAAGTGGGATTTGCCACAGCAAGAAGAAGTGGTAGATTGTTGGTACTGATCAAAATTCATAATTGAGTGAAGCTGTAGAACAGAAAATGATGAAGCAACAAATATCAAGTTATACAAATATGGCTATACAAGTTAGAGTTTGATGGAACATTATGTTTTTGTAATAATACTGATGCAATACTGTAGTTGATGTAATCTTTCATGGCACTCTTGATTTTGGCACAATAAAATGTACTCCATCCTGAAAATTAACTTCATCTGTCTGTAGGGCTCCAACAGTTATAAAGATTCAGGTGAGTTTCATTCATGAGTTTGAGGTGCTATTCTACATAATACATTTGATGTTGTATGTTTTCATTTGTACAGAACCTTAAATTATATTTGCTTCTTAATTATACAAAATTATAATGTTCGATGAACTTAAATATAAGCACATTTTAATATATCAAAAATAAAGGATCGAGTGTGAACGAAGAAAAAAGCAAAACTCAGTTACATGATAAGGGGATTATGGTTGATTAAAAAAGCTGAATTTTTTATATGCTTAACTTTCTTTATAAAATTTATGATATTTTTTTATGATGAACCCATCCTTCAATAATGTTAAGATATAAGTCTTATTTGACTCAGCAGTAGTTGCATCAAATCAAATCTCTCACGAATCAACAATTTTTTTAATGAAGTCTTGTAAGAAAACTTTATTTAGTATTTTCTGTTAATTTTGTTTAGATTAATAACAAATGAAACCGATGAATACTCTACAATAACAATATAATATAAAAAAAATTGTAATTAATTTTTCTGCACCCGTCAATTATGTTTTTTTGAATTAAATTTTTATTTAAAATTAAAATTTCCTGTTCTATTTACAGGTTAACTTTTTTTATTTATTTAAGTATTCCCTGTTTCTATACCTTTTTATTAATACGATGTTATGATTGTTATTTTCATTTTTTTCATCTTTGACTTATTATTTTTTTTTTCAAACTCGTCGATCAACTCGTTATAAAAAATGAAAGATGAATTAAAAAAATTAAAAAGGAAATAACCAAAATTTCTCAAAAGATAAAAAGGTAAAAATTAGGTGAAGTGAAATTTGAGAAAGAAATTAGAGGAAGATCGAGAAGTGTTAGATTCCAATATAGATTTTCTGTTGGGTTTTTTTTATTGTGTTTTTAAAATATATTGATTGATACTGATTTCTGTGTTTTAAAATAATTATAATATACTAATAATAATGGTTTTTTAATGAAAAACACCAAAAAGAATCTTAATAGAAAATTTAGATTTAGTAAGATGGAGGGTGTGAAAGGTGGAACAGGTAGCAACTTTCCTTAAACACGTGTGAGCCGAATCCGGTTGAATGCCTATGTTTGATTGGAAGTATGATTAAGACAAATGCAGAAAATTATTAAAAGAAGTTAAAATAATGGTTTATGAAGAAGGTGACGAAACCTTACATGTGTTTTATTCCTCGCAATTCGATTCATACATTTTCTGTCTTCGTCACTGTCTCACTCCGATGGAAAACAAATCTATTTAAAACCCATTTTCAGCTTCCACTGAGTCCGTGACACACACACACCAACACGTGAAAAGGGTGAAAGCCATTTTCAGCTTCATTAGCCATTCCCATTCACCTAATTAATTAAATAAAACATAAAATATATAATAATTAAGTTTTAATTGTTTTCAACCTTTCTAGTTCTCCAGTGCATAATTTCTCCATTTAACAATAATCACTACATATTTTAAATTTTCTCTTTTTTGTAAAATCATATATTTCTTGGAACTACTTTATTTTATTTTGATACAATACTTAGATGAGATATGTATTCTATATAAAAGGAATAATGCATCTAGTATTATTTTTATATAAAAGTA
>Ga0099823_1002437_pt1 | contig 16782 bp, 8 predicted proteins | sample CowpearedBW_FD_76831 | JGI IMG/M metagenome (GOLD analysis project Ga0099823, IMG submission 76831) | Root nodule microbial communities of legume samples collected from California, USA - Cow pea red BW | ecosystem: Host-associated > Plants > Roots > Nodule | place: USA: California | collected...
AAAACTTTCACCCCTTCAAAATATATATGCCAAAGAAAATAATGTCATCCACGAAAAAATGGCATTCAACATAGTTGCAAAAGGTGACAACTGAAGTTATGCAAAAAAAAAAATCGCAAGGTATCTTAGAATATTCCGTGAACACTAAAACAGATTGGCATTTTCTAAAAAATTTGACTAGACTTACTGTCAAACTGAAACCCTCTGGTGGAGCATCAAACCATGAGTCATCAGATTCAAAGAAATCAATGTCCGAAACTCCAGGCTTTCTTGGCCATTTCACAGTAACTGAATCATTTTGTAGTATATCAGCATCCTCCATAGTACCTTCCTCAACAACATCATCTGGCCGAGGCAATATAATAATTCCAGCTTCAGAAACTGCACAAGATCCATTGATCGATGAGAAGCCCTTTGTAAACCAATTAATATTTAAATAGATAACTCGTAAAAGAAACAGTAGTTACCAGCATCAGTGACGTCTGAGTCTCCAGATGCAACTGCTTCTGATGCTTGGCTTAATGCAATTGCACAAGCTTCTGCTGATGCTTGACGTAGCATATTCTCATCATCAGCAACATCTACGTTACCTAGTGATTCATATTCTTTTCTAATATCTCCAAATTCTTTAACCTCACAAAGATCTTTATTCCCAGCACCATTGATTTTCTCATCCGCCCAAGTAACAGTGCGGCTAGGTTTCTTTTCACCAGCAGATTTAAGGGAAGATTTGAGTTTAGTCTCACACGACCCACCCACTTTTTCTACTTGGAATTTCTCTTTAACATTGTCAGGATCAAAGTTGGAAGTGGAAGCACCACCGTTAGCAGTAACTCTACTTGTCTCCCCTTTACCTTGCACTGATTTCCTTGCGGAATTATTCTTTTCCTGATCACATTGTCTTTCTGATATGGAAACAGAATGTGCATCTTTCTTCTTACTAGCCAGATTGGGAGAGGATTTGACCACTGCTTCATATGATTTGGATAGTTCCTTCTCTTTTTCTGAGGTACTTAAATTTAAACCACTCTTAAAAGATGAAGACAGATCTTGAATGCTATCCTCATCTTTCCTGACCATTTTAAGGCCAACCTTTTCTGGTTGCCTGTCTACAGCTGTTGTGTCTGTTTGACCTGGGGATGCTTTTGAAATACTATACTCATCTTGCATAATAATAGTACTCACGAAGTTCATCTCATTGTTAAGCAAATCTTCGTCATTGTTTGACTTGCCATGACCAGCTTTGGACCCTGCAATGTACAAGCAAAGCTCACTTTGTTGAAAAGCAAAAAAAGGATAAGAATCAGTAATTACACTGTTCCATTTCACAGAAACTAAGTTCTCAGCTTCACCTTCACAGTCTAGGTCATAAATCATCCATAGGCCTAAGAATAAACATGATAATAAACAAGATACTCCTAAGCAAGAAATAACATATGGCTATCTCATTATCTATGGTTTCCCACTATTACCTAGAATACCAGAAGATCCTAACCTTTTTTAACACTTTTCCGTGAACCCTTAGATTCACGCTCCCGTGGTTTTGGAACATATCCCTCAATTGCATTTGATGGTCCAACCCACTGCTCCAGAGACACCTCCCCACTGCTTGTTACAGTTTTCTCCTGGATTTTCAAATTGGACAAACCTAAATCTCCATCCTTTCGCACATTTTCTGTTTGTTCCAGATTCAAATTCTCAAATAACTTAAGTACGTTGTTTAGCTTTTCTGGGTCTAAAGCTGAGCATCTCTCCGCTTGCAAGCTCCCAGCAAAAGCTTTGCTGCTAATAACACAATTTGAAGAACAAAACAGGTAAGTCTCTTGTAGGTCATAGACCTTGTGCTCCTTCAGTGAAATCCGGTATCTACCCTTCCGAGGGCGCTCAGACGGCAAAGCATTGCAGCAGAGTGGGTAACCACACACGTTTGTGATGGACCGTTCAGTTACAATATCTTCATAGTCACCCCTCGACATCAAAGATCCAGCAGCAAACAGTTGATCTTCATTTTGAATGCCTTCAAGGAGTAACATTTGCAATTTGAAAACTGCATCTTTGACAGAAACAGCTTTGTCCTTTGCCATAGTACAGAAGCTTCAGAACCAAATATCTAGAACTGCATCATGCACAAAGCACACTAGAATAAATTCCTTCAACAATTCAACCTAATAAAATTCAAACTCGCAAAACAAAATCGTAATTCAGTTAAAGTACATAATCGAGAAAGGAAAAGAAATCATTGCATTGAAAATCAAGTGCACGTTTGGATTAAATTTGCAAACATACGTTTTAATCAACATTAAGTCAGCAAACTGAGTTTTCGAAACTAGCACTAGTCTTAACTTCTACAAAATCGAGTTTTCATAAAAAAATGTTAATGCCTAAATGTGTTTTTGAAGGTAATAAAATCTAATATGTTACAAACCTGAGTTTACTCGCCAAACTGAATTGGAAGCAACCCAAACTGAAAACCAAACATAACCTAAGTAATACAAGAAACAACATCAAAAGAAAAAATATATTTAAACCATTTTATGAGAACCCTCATTACTCATGATAGTACATGTCCAATATCTGTCTGTACACAAATTGCCCTTTTCACCTACTATAGACAACAAATTCTCATCAAGTTACAAGGGTGAAGGTGGATAGGCTTAAAATTCTTCCCCAAGACTCGCTCTCATAAAACAACGAAATTTAAGCAAATGAAAAACAGAAAAACGAAACCACCCTTTTCTTGTAAGGTGTAAGAGCAAAGTTTTTAAAGAGATAGAAGAAAAGAAATCCTCTTTAGAGTACCAATGTTCATTCTATTTCAATTAATTCATCAAACACAGTTAATACTTTACAAGTAGTACACAAATTCAATATCGCACAACACACCCCATTCGCAAAAAACCAGAAAATTTTCCATAAAAGTCCCAATTTATTCAACAATAAAGTGATAAATCGTAAATCGAGTCACACCATGTACAACTGGACTCGAAATTCGGTAGCACGCAGAAAAAAAAGAGGCCACAGAAGAAGTAAGAGGAAGGGTATTGAAGAAACTACGATTACGTGCAAGCGGGAGAAAGCAAAAGATTTTGGGTTAAAAAATGTTTCGCTTCTTCCTCAGTTCATTTTTTCTTCTTCACGACGACGGAGTTGGAGAACAACGGTTTCATAGTCCAAATTAGGGATTGGGGTTCTAGTTTCTATCTTATACTCATATTGAATAGTCAAATCCCTATGTGGCTTTGATCATACTCTGAAAATAAAAATAAAAAACGTATCAATAACTTGAGATAACTTTCAAATATTCATATTGTATGTGTATTTATTTTAATTAAATAATAATTTAAACAAATTAAACTAAAAGCTTAAAAGAACACTCTAGATGACAAAAGCATAAAAAATGTTTCAATAAAAGAAGTTAGAATTTTTAATCTTTAATTTTATAAAAATACATACAAATAGTAAATTCAAAATATTTATAAATGGTTTAGAGTGAGTTTTATATTTAAAAAAGAAATCTATAACCAATAAGTTTGATGAGCTTTTGTCCGTTTGATCCAATTATTTAAATATTGTATTTGTATTAAGTAATTTACTATTTGTAAGGAATGAAGTTATATAATAGGAATAAATTATGAATTTACTTTACAATTTATGATCATTATTACTTTGAACATTGGTTAATTAAACATTGGTTAATTAAACATTGAATAGAGTTTTAAAATTATTTCAAACAATTTTTTGCAAAACATTGGTGGGTGTTGTCTAAAGACTTTGAAACCAATTGACAAACTTTTCATAAAAATCTTTAAAAGGGATAACCAATAATAGAAGACTCGGTTAGTAGAAAAATTAGTGAACATTTAGTTTATACCAATTTAAGTTTATGTTCAGTTTTTCTTTATAACATGCAAATGAGTGGACTAATTACAATAGATTATATAACAATATAGTTATTTTATAATGACAAGCTTGAAAATATATTACGAATGTACATTATTTACTTTTATAGTCATAATTTCACCAATTTTTTTATCAGTAATAATTAATATAAATTTAAAAATTGACTATAGGATTGTTTCTATCCTTATAAAAAAAATAAAGATATCATTATATACAACATTAAAGTGAAGCAATCATAGAATAAAACACAGAAAAAAAGATAAAGGTCCACATCCAACAAAAAATTGACAATTACAGACGCATCCAAAACGGATATCCCGACAGAATAACAAAGACCTTTTATAAATAATAATGCTAAACACTAGGAAGATTGGAACTTTTTTTTCATATAAGTTCATGTGAGAAGTGTGCATTTCATTAATCATATATACATGTTGAAACTTTCTTTTATACACCTCCTAAATTGGATTCTTGAAGCTTGCATGTGTGTGACTTGACTTTATGCTAACATCTTTTAAGAAAGTGTTTGACTTTATGTTGATACCTTTTATTGTTGCACTCAAAGTATTGTAAAAAGATAACATTCATGATGTTTCTATCAATGTCATCTTGAGCACACAAACTCTAATGATTTGTGTGTTATGTTATAATCATCATTGGAATGTGTTCTTGCTAAGTTTGTTTTCTTTAAATGTCATCTCATCCAAAAGTGTGTCTCATGTTAAGAACTTGTGTCAAATGTGTTCATGTTATGTCTTCTTATAAGACTTTTAACACCAAATGTTTAACATTAATTTGAACTCTTTCATATACCTATTTTCCATATATACAAACTATTAGACTCATCACATGTTATTATTTGTTTTTATCAACACATGGACATCTTAAACATGAGATTAAGATTTAAACTTATGACATGTCATATAGAGTTATTTATGTCATAACTAATTAGTAGGAGAATAAAAAAATGAGTTCATAACTATTTAGCTAAAATTTGACAAAGGTTTGTTATTGTAATCATGGAATCATAGTTTTCAACTATAGAAAAATATGAAAAAATAATTCTCAAAATGACTAGTTTAATAATATAAAGGTGAAAAAAATATAGAAAAAAGACCATTTTATAACAAAAATAGCTTGAAAATAAACAAAACAAGCTACTTGTTCTACCAAAGGCGAAGTAGAAATTTATGTCAAAAACACTTATTTATTTTTCCTTTTCTCTTCTATTTTTTATTGTCTAGTAAAACATGTGTCTCTTTTGAATCATTTCGATTACATGCCTATAAGAGAAAAAAAAACCAACCAACTTCATTGTGGTGGTTAGTTAATTTTACGAACATGACAAAGATGTGTTCATGATTGTCTCATGCCTTGCGGTGTAGATATAGAAGATGACATATGTGGCGAATGTGTCATCAGTCAAGCATGATGTAAGGACTTGGGTTTTATGACGACGTCCTGAACCCGACTTTAATGGATCCACTCATATCAATCATCTTCATTTACATTGCCTTGGGGACGACATACGGACTACCAACCCCTCAGGTTCTAGCTCTCAAAAATGATGAAAGTCTAAAGTCCAAAGGGAGGACACTGTCCTTGTTTACATCACCTTGGAGGCGATATACAGACCACTAACCCCTCAGGCTTAAGCTCTCAGTAGTGATGTGAGTGTAAAGTCTAAAGGATGGACATTATCCTCGTTTACATCGTCTTGGAAGTGACATAAGACCACTAGTCCATCAAGTTCAAGTTCTCAATAGAGATGAAAGTGTAGAGTCTTAAGGAAAGACATTGACCTCATCTACATCACCTTAAGGACGATATATAGACTACGACTACCGTTTATTTTAATTAATTAGTTAAAAGTTGATAATAACTTTCAAAATATCTATCTAATACTTCAAGATTCTTTCAAAATTTATCCAAAGTCATCTAATCTTCTTTGTTACTCTTCCTCTTTTCAAAAATACATAAATGCAATCAAACCAATTAGAATCACCCAAAATAAAACTATGTATACCAACCCAAACCAGGTGATATAGCTTTTTTATCTTATCTTTGTCCTAGCTTGCACAATATTTTACCACTTCTTTTTTGTCAAAAAATTTCAAATGTCTTTTAACTACGAAAAAAATAGTCACTAATAACTTATTAACAAGAAAGAATAAAAAAAAAAAACATAAGAACTTAGTTTATTCGTCATAATTCCATCGAAAAAAAATAGAGTAATCAAAAATATACATTTGCTAGGAAATATTTCTATGGCAAAAATTTGCAAGGGTAATTTTTTTTCTCCCAAATTTCTCACTATCATCCCATGATTATTACAAAATGAATTAAATGATCTTTTGAAATAAATTTAGTTTGGTTGGTTAGGAATGGAATATAGCAGGACTTTTAAAATATTTATCTTTTAAAAGATTTTTTGAATTTAAAATATTTAAAATAAATTCATGAATTTCTAAGATTTAAAATAATTTTACAAATTTTCAGAAAACATTCAAAAATTGCAAGCTTGTGGAAAAGTAATAAGATTCAGATTAGAAAAAGCAAATCTAGTATAATTTCTCAACCACATTTTAAATAAAAAACTTCATGTCAAATATTTGTCCTTTGCACATTAATATTTCCTTGTTCATGCTCAAGTTTAAATAATAAATTTAAAATATAGTAGTAATTATCTAATAATATTAAATAAGAAAAATCTTTCATATCAAGTTAAAAATTCATTAGAACACCATTATTGGTGAAGAAAGATAAATAACCATAACGCAACTCTTTTTTTTATTGCAAAGAAAACAAACTAATTAAACTAAGAAAAAAATATTAACTTTATTCTGGCAAAAAAATAACCCTGATAGTGACAAAAACTTAAAAACTATACAAAACAACCAGTGCAAATTGTTGATCAAAAGATTTAAAACAAAAGGTAAAAAATGTAAACATTCCAGAATGGCCACAACTTCAGAACTGCAATCACCGGATTTTACTTTTAATTCATAACAGTATGATAGCTTCAGGTTTTCCCAACGTGAATTTCAAAACTAAGCTTTTAGCTTAAAGTAGCAGAAACACCAAGAATTCAAGTTGCCATCTTGATATCTATAAAGTAATTTCAAGGACAGATTATGAACATATATGGCAATATACCTAAGATTGGAGAAATTTCATAACACTTTCTCCCTTGGTTCATACCTTAAATACTTACTTCCTACAGTTCCCCGCATATAATATTTACATAAAAGCAAAAGCTTTTTGCTTCATATCCTATTTTCTTACTCAAAGCCAATAACCTCCATCAGCATATATTCCTCACCATGTCATATCTGAGCAAGTGCTTGCCTGAAAATAATACAAAAACACTCAGTTGAGAAATGATATCTGATACACACACTAAACATTTCTTATACGTTGTAATCAAACACCACCACTAGTGTAAAAAGTACTGTCTTTCAATCATTAACCACCATGAATGAACAAGTTAACTTCTGCAAACACTATCTTGAAGTTATACTAATGATCATCTTTAATTGGTTGATCAACTTTTAATATACTAACACCAGTGTAACTAAAAAAACTCAGTAGATATTTTGGACTCAGTAAAATATTTGACACAGATAGTTCACAGAAATTATTAAACTCTAAAACTTAGTTAATGAATGAATGAAATCTCCATTGATTCTGTTGTGTGGCAAAAAAGTGTAAACTAAGATCAAGGCTCACCTTCAAACATGATATGCTGAGCAAAGATGCATGAACAGAAGTAAACTAGAGCTCACTTTGAATCTGGGACGGCAGAAAAAGTAGCAGAAGAATTACTGCCAGGAAAAGAGTTCTCTCCATGAACTTCCACATTGTTTTGGTTGTTGCTGGTCTCTGCAACGGAATGATTTGATACAGAAGTGCCTGCAGCGTTCTTATTTTCTCTTGCAGTTTCAAGGCGCTCAATCAATCGGGACACACTAGCAATTTTGGCATTCAGTTCTCTCCTAACTTCAGAACCAAGTTCTGACACAGAAGAATTAGGAGAGAACAGCCTCTCCTTCCATCCCCTTGTGCCCTTTGAAATTGATTCTTTGTATCTTTGTCACAAGAAAAATCACTGGATGAGTCAACCTAACAACATATAGAATTTGCAGGCACAAGGTTTCTGTGAAACTGTACCTCATGGATACTGCATTAAATTTGGAAAGGAGAGAATCTGAGAATGATTGTTCTGATGGCTGTGGTTCATCATGGCTTGCAGGCAAGGAATGAGAGGCAAAGCTTCTACAAACACGTAAATATACAATGTATAACTTCACATGATCACACACCAATAATTACCACAAGAAAATAAATATTAAGGTCTAACTACCCATTGGAGTGAGCTCGTTGAAGATTTGTTGTTGGGACCGTAGAGGCAGAAGTAAAAGAAGAACTCCGAGTTTGTACTAGGGGCCTCTGCTGTGGTGATGATTGCTGTGTTCCATCAAATATAAGAGGAGCAGATGGATTTCCTGCAGGAATTGCAGCTGGTTCACTTCCCCCTCCAGTAACTGATGGAGGTGCACTAGGATGAGTTGCGTACACAAAGGAGTGTACATTGCCAAGAGAAGATGACCTAGATCGTTGACTTTCCCTCCGACCAAGAGGGTGTGCTCTCCTCATTGATGCTGCAGCAGCTAAATGTCGAAGGATTCGCTCTTCAATATCAGAATCACGCTCCACTGGTAACTGCACAAGTAAGAAAATTGCTAGCATGTATAGATGGTGGAAACAAGATGTGCTAAAAACTGATTGACAGACAGACAGACTGACACGCTGAAATTCGTGCTGCGAAAGATGAAAAATTGAAGCATTTCTGGATGGCATATTCCTCAAGCTCCTCTCCTGCTCTACTGCCTCGAGCAGTTCTTGACTGTCATGAAATTCATAGAGTTGTAAGAATATAATCATGAAATGAATCATAAAGTAGGCCATAATAAGAAAAATCCTTAACTACCTGGTAGCATCCTTCAAGCTGATAGCTTGCCAACACATAGGGCATTGAGAGCTTCTCTGGCACCTGCATACAAACAACACATAGGGTATAAACTTTGTTGGAGGTAGCACTTGTCGAAAAGTTACAGTTAAAGTTTTGGCAAAGTCCCACCTACCCAACTCTAAGGTTGACACCATAATATTAAAATTAAATTAGATAGCTAAGTTTTATGAAAAAAACATGAAAAGTATTAAAATGTACCATTCAAGAATGCACTGCAGATGGAAGTCATGCCTGCAATTAGTGACCTGGAAAGAGAGACAGGGAAAAGGAGTAAACAAATGCTTTCCAAATCAAGCCATCCTTGCTTATAATTCTATTTGTGAAAAGAATAAAAGAAAGCACAAAAACTGAACATTACAGTTGCAGGATCACTTTTGCTAAAATTTTCAAGGCATATGCTGCAAGAATCATCACATGCGTCTTGAATCCCCCCTTCCACAAAGGCTGCTGCCGATGTCAAACGGCTTTCAGTCTTGCCTCCCATTTCTGGAACCTGTATATTTCAGAGTTCTCAGAGTCAAGATGAAATATTTTGAGCCATTATAAGCAATCTCAATAAGTAAACATAGTATCCAGGTTACTCCCCAATATCTATTAAACCAAGTGAAGGTAGACAAGGAAATGATGCAGTGATAATACTAGGCTAATTCTGCTTCACCAAAATCTCAACTAGGTTGAGCCAAATGCACAGTCCCTCGCTCTGAATTGTGGCAAGCACAACCCTCAGCACAAATTACAAAAACCTTACCGTAGAAAGTTACCAAAGAATTCTGTTGCACATACTTTTTAAACTAAAAGCAAAACAACAAGAACAACATCACACTCAGAAATATCATTAACAAATTTCAAATTGTTGTTGTTGCAATTTCCTCACAATCCTTGATGTTGTGGAAAATTGAGAGCGAGAGCCTAAAGTTCTTGATATTGCAGTCACAATTGCAATTTCATTTGCAGAAGGTTTTAGAAAATGTTTGATGACAACAATCTTGGCCAGTACAAGAATGTATCTGGGCTTGCTGCAAATGCGGCTGAATTTTTCTGCAATTTCCCTCAATGTCAAAGAATCACGATGAAACCACGACCACAATTTAAAACCTTGACCTTTATTATCAACCATGAAAATAAACGCAGTTTCCATCAGCCCTATGCACCCAATTAAGCTTTAGGAACTCTTCGAAAAAAAGACTTCCACGGATTGAGCAAATAACTTCAAACAATCATCAGTTTTCCCGCTTCCAACTATCAAATACCTATCCTTCCGGAACATGTTCGATCATGTTTTCCCAGCAATAAATGGATGCACATTTGATTAACTTTCATAATTATCAAAATGAAAAGTAAAATAATCATCGGTGAGATCACAACAAAATCCAAGAAAAGAAAAAGGAATAGAAACATTTTGCAAGAACACGTCAAAGAAAAGGATCACCGAAAGGGGGCAAATCCAACCAACCCCAGATTAAAAAGCACCAATCTTTACAACTGATATTGCACAAGGAATCACGAAAGAAACAAAAAGACACGAAATTTGATAAAAAAAACATGGCAAGATTCAAGTAATGACCTCCATCGATAATAGGCAAAGGCCCAGAAAAGAAAAAGGGCCCAAGAAACGGAAGGAAGAGGCCCTGAGAAGAGAGGATGAAACCCTGAAATCAGAAAACAGAGAATGCAAGAGATTGTGATTAAGTGATGAAGAAAAAACGAAGGGAAAAAAAGAAAAGGATGACAGTTACAGTTTACCTTGTAGGATGTTTGGTGGGTTTGTGGATTTGTCTACCAAAACAATTGTGCGTGTAATGGAAAAAAGACCCCACACCTTATGAATAAAAGGCTCACTTTTTCAGGCTTTCTCAGCCTTACAATAATGTCTCATTCTGCCATTTTTATTTTCTTCTTTTTATGGTTTTTCTGTCACTTCAACTTCTGTCTAACAAAGTTTTCGGATTAAATTCAATTATTTTATCATTGATTTTTAATTCACAATTGACATTTGAACCAATAAATAGTTGTTTCTATTTTTTTCTTTTCATAATTTGTTAATCAGGTTTTAAAAGGTCAGAATTAATCGAGTGGTTATTCAGAAATATACTTAATAAAGCTATTTTTTCTTAAAATTGTTTAACAAATAGTATATTTAGAATGGACTTCAACTACTTTTTGTTAATGTAAAATTTTAGTCTCTGTAAAATTTCAACAGCAAATTTGTTAATTTAAATCTTTAAAATTAAGTTATGTTATTCTACCGTTAGTCAATTGTTAATAGAAAATGTTAAGATACTTGTGAGAATGAAACATCTTAAAGTTACTCATAAAATTTCAAATAACATAAATAAATGTAACCGAAAAGTTTATTGAGAAAACAATCCCAAAGATTTGGAACCAAAAGATATTAGCTATAACTATTGAATAAATATTTTCAGTTTTTATGTTTATGTTGGCTTAAAAGTACTCAATGTATTTGTGACATCGTGATCATCAAATAAAGTATTTTTTAATTAGGATTAAGTATTATTTTAGTACATAAAATTAAGATTTTTTTTATTTAAAATTTTGATATATCTTAAATTTTAAAATTTTAAAATTAAATAGATATAATCTTTTTAATTTAATTACATTAATTTTTTTAATATGTCAAATGTATTTTATAACAAATATTAATATAAGAATGTATATGGTGTAAACAACTTAAAAGACAATTATAAAACATATTTGATACATGGAAAGAATTTAACATATTTTAATTAAAATTACTATATTCATCTATTTTAAAAATTTTAACATATTTTAATTAAAATTACTATATTCATCTATTTTAAAAATTTGAAAATCAAAATATATGTTTTATATACAGACAGATTTATTCTAATTTTACATAAAATCCAAAATTTTAAAACATACTTAATCGTAAAATTTATTATTAGAATATGAATACATGACATTACTATCATCGATACATATTTATATCATTAATGAAGGGATTATTTCTTTTATGTACATTTTTCTTTTTTTATTCTTTATGTAAATATTATTTTAAACTACTATTAACATGTTAGTGATAATGTAAAACTGACATGAAAATATTATATAAGAGTATTAATATGAAAATATATCTTAATTAAGTTTTAAATCACTTATAAATTTAGATACTTTTAATTATATTATAAATAAATTTTTAATCTATTAAATATTCAGAATTTTTATATCTTTTAACTAGTCTCTTTCCTTTAACTTGTTTATAAATTGAATAACATAATTGTTATTTTATTTTATTATCTTACTTATTTGTTTTTTTGTGTTAATAAATATAAAATTTTGTAATTAGTATAAAATAATATTGTAACTAACATAAATTAATAAATAAATTTTATTATTTTTATTGAAAATATGTTGAATAACAATGGCAAATATTTGATTCTTGTAGATAATGATATGAAATTAGGAGTATGACCAATCTTTTTATCTAACATGTCTTCAAAATAATAAAGTCACTTAGCTATTCTAAATATCATTTCATATTATCCTACCATCTCATATTTCTTAACAAATATAAATAAGTAAACAAGAGAATAATAATATAATAAAAAAACTAAAATTTTAATTAAAAGTATGAAATTTTGAGTCCACAATAAATAAATAAATAATTAAATAAATTTTAATTTAAAATAACTGAATTTATTATAAATTTGAAACTTAATTAAACCTTAAAATGTTTAAAAATTATTTATAACAAACTCTAACTAACATAAATTAATGTAGTACAATAAAGACTTAAGTTTCAACAATAAAAAATATTTCAATACCAAAAATCATCTTTATAACTATTTTTAATATTTCAATAATGCTTTAAGTTGTACAAATTTTAATTCTAAATAAATAAATAAATAATATAACAATGCTAACTCGCCATTTGGGTGATACAAAAAGTCTCATTTACATGTCTTAAGAAGTCAAATAAACAAAGGTCCACAGTACCATTTTTCACTTTATGTGTAAATCAGTTGCAAACCACCTTATATTTGACATTTTTTTCATATTAGGTTAGATATTAAATTTACTTCAAACTCTAAATAACTTCAAAATTTGAACGAGTTGTTTTCTTTTTAATTGTATTTAATTAAACCTCAACTTAGTTTATAATTAAAAATTCAAACACGATATATACCCCATATAGTTTATATAACACTCTAAAAATTATTATATTTAATATATATATATATATATTTTTTTTTTTTGAAATTATAAACAAACTATTTTCCTCGTAATAAGAATTACGTATATAACTAAAATTCCAAATAAAAAAATACAATACAGATTATCCAATATATTCTTGCAAGAGGTTATTATTGTTGAATTTTTATACTTGCCACTACAAATGTACATGTACTTCTGTTAGAACATAGAGTCACATCATACCACAAATTATACAATAAAAGGTATACAATAAAAGGTAATCTAGTACCAATAAACTTCATTACAACTTCTTATTATCACATGTTGTTTTCTTTTATATAACTTAAATTTTTAGGAGAAAACTAGGTGCGGGAAAAAAAAAAATTTCTTGATTTGATATACTTTTGCTATGATGCAATCTATTTAAAATTTATTTTATAAAAAATTCAATCCATTTAAAATTCACTTTAATGGATCTGGATTTCAATCAAATCTACATTTTATATATTTTATGGATTGAATATCCATTATCTAAAACAAGATTTTCAAATATAGGCAATCCAAAAAATTCAATCCAAATTTTTAATTTAAAATTTTAGTTGGGTTAGGCTAAAGGTTGAGATGGACTAGGCTAAAGGTTGAGATGGACTAGATAAATTAAGATTCGGATGGACCTTGCTCAACGACTTGTACGGACGAGGCAGACTCAACGACCCTAAAGTGTCGGGCGGGCCCAACGACCAGAATAGGCTGGGCAGGCCCGACATCAGACTAGTCATCAGGCCCAATAACCCAAACAATTTGAGCGAACATGATGACCCAAATGGGTCAGGTGAACCCAAAGACTTAGATGGACCGATGGGGCAAGCGGGTCTGATGACCCTGATGGGGCAAACGGGTCCGATGACCCCGACAATTGAGTCGACCTGACGACCTGGACAGATTGAGTCGACCCAACGACTTGGACAGGCCGTGCCAGACAACCCGTATTGACTAGGCAGGCTCGACGACCCGACCTTGTGAGGTTGGGTGGCACAATGACTTGACTGTGTCGGGCCGGCATGACGAATCATATATAATTTAAAGGATTTAATATGTTTTTGTCTCTCAATTTTCTATCAAAATTGGAATTAATATATATATATATATATATATATATATATATATATATTAGATATACAAATTTGTTCGATTTAAAAAACTAAAAATATCTTAGAAGTATTAAGATTCTATGATTAATTTAATTATCTGTAACTTAAAGTAATTTTAAAAAATTAAAGTGATTTTTATTAATATAATAAAAAATTTAAATAATATTTTATGAAACTTGAAAAATTATAAGGATTCATTATATATTTAATTATCTTTAATTTATAGTAACTTTATTTAATTATGTATGTTTTAAAAAGTGACTACCGTAACTATTTCCTCTTTTAACATTTAAATGGGATAGGATTAAGTATTTTACTCTAGAGTTTTATTTATTGTCTTTTTTTTTAAGATATGAGATAATCAAGATTTTTCTTAAAAATAATCATTTCACCTCATTTTCAAACTAGATAAATCAATCAAAACAATTAAAATTAAAAAAAGGTTTTAAAAAATTTTGGTACTTCCTCGAGATTTAAACTTATTTATAGTTCACCCTACTTTCATCTGCTAAGATGATTTAAAATTCGTGTAGAATTTATCTTTTTCTAAATTTTTATCTCTTAAAGGTTAGATTTTTTATCTATAAATAGATCTTTATAACTCATTATAGCTCATTGACTAAATTCGTTGAAATTTCTATTGTGACTATCATCGACTATTGTAAAATAAACAATTCAAAAAATCAAATAAAAGAAGATATTCAACTAAAACAAATAGAAAATTCAAATAGAAATTCAAGTATCATAATGTCTTATTTATGTACAAATCACATCAATTACTATTTGTACTATGTGTTGTAAATAAAATAGACATGAACCTTTTTTTTTTTATTTGACCAAAAGACAAGATTTCTATATAGAGGTTCTTCTTTATCATAAGAGTCTATTTTGACAAATCAATAAAATATTGAATTGATTGAATTCTTCATTAAAAAAGAATTATGAGAAAATTAACGTCTTTAAACCTTTTTTGTCATGTTTTTAATTATGTTATTGAATACCAAGAATACATTAAATAAAAATGATTTATCATGTTTACGGGGTTCACAAATATGATTGTTTTACCTAATCAATATTGTAAATGGAAAATTATACTTTGATTCTTATTTTTTAACTCTCATATTTTACTTGACGTGAATTAGTGTAAACTATTGATTTTTTTAAAAAAAATATAATGGTATATTAATCAATGACCCACACTAGGTCACGTCAGGAAATAAAGAATGAAAGTCAAAAAATGAGAGTCATAATATCATTATTTACTGCAAATTTTATGGAAAGGGTTTTGAAGGTAAAAAAGATGATAGAAAGTGAAGTGGTTTTGGGTGGTGTGAGCATCACCATCATCCCAAATGTCCTATAGCTTAGACTGTGAAATAATTTCTGAGAAGAGGAACTGACACAACCCTACTCTTCTGTTCAATTTCAAACTCACTCAAACACTGCTACTGTTAATGTTTTGGACCACTACACTCCTATGTAGGACTATGTCTTTTCCCACATATATGCTGCATACACATGCTTCAATTAAATACCTGCTCCCTCTCACTCATACGTACCAATCATGCATCTCCTTTTTATTTTTCATTCAATTTCAATTATATTAAATCACTCATTCTACTTCTTCTAATGAACTACAAACTAATTAAGACACTAAAGCAATTCAACTTCAACTTCAACTTTGTGGTGCTTAGAATGATGATCTAACGATCACAAATATTATTGGATACATTCAACCTCTCAACCATAAACCTCTTTCCCATTATGGAAAACTCATGCAATCGAGAATATTTGCTTCTAGCTGCTCAACATCAATTTTGTGTGACAATGTTCCAACACTTACACGTTCAAATCGAGGGAGTCTAGATGTTTAATTCTCATTTTGTTAACCGATGTTGAATTTATTTTGGGACAGCAATATAAGTTTATCACTAAAATGACACATTCTAATATTTAGACTTTTATTTTATCTTTCGAAAAGATTCATTTAGAAAATAATATATAAATGTGATATAAACTCAACTCACATAAGGGTTGACACTACTTTTGATCAAAAACCTCAAAACATTAAATTTATGATTTTTTTTTTCTTATATGATATTTAAGTTCATCATTTCTATATAACGTGAAACTTAGTCTTACACTTGATTATTTACACTTAAATTATTCTCAACTAGAGATGACAAAACGGGCTAGTCTGCTCTGTTCTAACCTGTCTCATCCTTGACTCTCCAAAAATCAACTATGTCAGATTTCGTCACTAAAAAATAGATAAGAGAAACAATTAAGAGATTTTTTTTATGTTTCAATAAAATCAAAGAGTATATGATCAATATATTATAAGTGAAATCAATTATCTCGTGACAATTAAATATACTAAATTACAATTAAATCGTGATGTTAGACTATTATACTTTGAAATATAAAGAATTACACCCTAATACACCCTAATTAACCCTTATAACTTTTTATCCGGTTGTAAGGCTAAATCCAAAAGATGATATATATATATATATATATATATAT
>Ga0099823_1002445_pt1 | contig 16769 bp, 10 predicted proteins | sample CowpearedBW_FD_76831 | JGI IMG/M metagenome (GOLD analysis project Ga0099823, IMG submission 76831) | Root nodule microbial communities of legume samples collected from California, USA - Cow pea red BW | ecosystem: Host-associated > Plants > Roots > Nodule | place: USA: California | collected...
TATATATATATATATATATATATATATATATATATATATATATATATATATATATATATATTTATGCAATTAATTTTTTTTTGGGATAATTATAATAGAATACTCAAGATAGTGGATAATCTGTTTTAATTTTAGTTGTGGGATATTTTATTTCAGTAGTACTAATCTATTAAAATATGATATTACATTTAAATATTCAAATGTAATTATATTACTATTTAAAAAATATTTATAGAGTATGCAATACAAAAGCTAAAAATGATTTGAGATTATATAATGTAGAAAACTTTGGGAATGCATATTCGAGAGAGGGTAAAATGGGAAATTTGATATCCATGTAGGACAAAAAATTGAGATGTAGGAAAAATTTGGCTATAGTGAGAGCATAGTCTCCTCCTTCACTTTGAAAGGGTGAAATCACTTTTACACCCTTCCAAGTGCTTTTCAAATGTAACTAACCATACATCAAAACCTACCTTTTACTTTAGAAGGCATTTTTTTTTCATCTGAAAAAGCCTCATCAAATATTGCCTTCAGAGAACCCTTTAACTAAATTATCTTTTTCTTTTCATAAAATGACTTAAAAGTCTTTTTCAACAATCTTGTGAGCTATATAGTACAAAACCTTTTTTAATCTAAATTTTGTAGTTTTAACCCGTGAGTTCATAATGGTGACTAAGTTACAAAGAGGTGTTTAAAGAGATGATTGATCTTTGATTAATTTAATGTTGATTTTTGAATTTAGCATTTGAATATTGAAAAGGATGCAACGTTGTTCCTTCCATTGAAGGCCACCATACTTTTCATTGTTTTGAATTCATTCTTTAAACTAAACACTATGAGACAATGTTGGCAGATCTTTCAGAATTTTATATACCCTTTTTTATTACACATATTCTCACCTCCATGTGCACTTCACTTCTTCATCAGATTCCTCACCCATTTCCTCCATCTATGTATAAACAAATCCAAGTTACTCCCTTTACAATCAACTAACTACACATAAATAAATTTTCTCTTCCAACAAAGTACTCAAATTTACACTACACATCAATACTAAGTTTTACATTCTCACAAGAGTTAATATCTAAGGACTTTTAATGAACATTCAGGTATGTCAAAATAGATTTCGATCCGTGACGTGAGTTACATCGAAAAAAAATTGATTTTTTAAATATAGATCAAACTGAATCTAATTTATTTAATTTGGGAGTTAAATGGGTTAAAGTCGAATTAAGAGTGAGTTAATTGTATTTTACCGAAAACAATCTTTATTAACTTTTTAGCATTTTTTGTAAGTTTTTTATTATAATTATTTATTACGTATAATTATGTGGGTTGACAATTTAATCTTTTTAAATTTTAAAATGTTGTTCAATAATGTTTAAATTATTTAGATATTTAATTTATTTGTCTACTATAAGTTGACACTTTAGTTTTAATTTACTATATTTATAATTATGTTTGACGAAATAGATTATCAGTATGAATGTAGTGCTATTAAAAAATAAATCAGAGTAAATTCGCTTTGGTTGTACTGCAATATATAAAATAAATCGAAAGAGCAAACTATTTTTAAGTGAGTCAACCTTTTAATCCTACAATTCATGGTGGATCGTATCAGATTACAAAAATTTTGACTCATAAAAAAGTAAACAAAGTTGAATTTACTATTTTTAACTCAGATGAATTGAGTTTATAAATAATGTAAATTTAGCTAAGGTAGTTGTTAAAAACATATATGTTAAATAGATGAAAATGAACTGTTTACTTTACATCATGAGTTAGTTAATTGAGGAAACAACATCTGAGCATTGTTTGGTTACTCTGGGAAAACAAACAAGGTAACAACTATGAACAACATGAATGCCTTATCAACTTGAACCACATAAAATAGGTGGACCACAAAAAATGGAGCTAGATATACAAAGGGAGAAGTTATATTCTTCACTAAACAAATCAAGAACTATAAAACAATGAAAATAATGAAATATGTATCATATTGTCTGTTATGTTGGATCATCAGCCTATCACTATCATTGAGGTAATAACCCTAATTTTCCATTAGTTCAAAAGCCATTTTCCTATCTACATATTTTCCTAGTCTAGTGATAACCACATTTACTTTGTTTCCTCCCAACCGTGGCTACTAAAAGATTATAAGAGGATGAAAGAATAATGACCAAATAATGCAGAAAACAAAGCAGGATAATAATGTTAGAGTCCACGTGGGGAGCAAAAACTTAGGAAATCTTTTTACATGATTTTCAGTTCCACCATTTTCACCACTCTGACATATTAGTATTTTTGAAACACTGTTCTAGCTAACAAAGAGTGTCAACTTGGAATCATTCAAACCGTAGAATGTTGAAAGTTCCACGTCGATCAGAGATAAGACAATTTCATAGTACATAAGTGTGTGCAAGTTTATTTTTTTAACATGGTATCAGAACTATTGTTTAAAGTCTATCCTAGTGAAATTTGTGTTGATTGGATATATACATTTACTTATTATCGGATCACCTACTAATGTCTAATGTCTGGTCCTACACATGAGACGTATATTCCTTTCGACCTCTTACATATTCCTTTCGACCTCTTACATGAGAGGTTAAATGAGAAATTTAGCATAATGAAAGACTAAGCAACATGGGAAGAAGTATGAGTGTGACCATGTTTTCATTATTAAACAACAACTTCCATTACAATAATAAAAGCATAAAGAATCAAGGTCTTGGACCCAGATCTTCTACTCTTCTTCCTCTATAAACAAAACATGGGGTTTCCCCCTCTACAATCCCAAAACAGATCAACCGTTCTCTTCTCTCAGCAATGCCTGGAAGCTTAAGGAATCTGTCACTTTCTCCCAAAATCTTCTCCTTCACCTTGCTTCTTTCATTAAACTCCCTTCTCTTTTTTCCATGTTGTTACTCCCTTGATGAGCAAGGTGAGACTCTTATAGCATGGAAAAACAGTTTAAACATCACTTCAGATGTGTTACCATCATGGAACCCTTCAGCCTCAAGCCCATGCAACTGGTTTGGGGTGTATTGCAACTCACAAGGAGAAGTGGTAGAGATAAACCTCAAGTCAGTGAACTTGCAAGGCTCATTGCCTTCAAATTTTCAGCCTCTAAGGTCCTTGAAGATTCTGGTGCTCTCATCAAACAACCTCACTGGAAGGATTCCAAAAGAGATTGGAGAATATCTAGAGCTCACCTTTCTTGATCTCAGTGGCAATTCTCTCTTTGGTGAAATTCCAGAAGAAATTTGCAGCATCAGAAAACTTTTGAGTTTGTCTCTCCATACAAATTTCCTTGAAGGCAGCATTCCATCCAACATTGGCAATTTATCAAGCCTTGTGAACTTGACAATCTATGATAATCATCTCAGTGGTGAAATTCCAAAGAGCATTGGCTCCTTAAGCAAGCTCCAAGTTTTCAGAGCTGGTGGCAATAAGAACCTCAAGGGTGAGATCCCATGGGAGATTGGAAACTGCACCAACTTGGTTGTTCTAGGCCTTGCAGAAACCAGCATTTCAGGAAGTTTTCCTTCTTCTATCAAAATGCTGAAAAAGGTCAAAACCATAGCCATATACACAACTCTGTTGTCAGGTTCTATTCCAGAAGAGATTGGAAATTGCAGTGAGTTGCAGAACCTGTACTTGCATCAGAACTCTATCTCTGGCTCAATACCAAGCCAAATTGGAGAACTCAACAAGCTTAAGAGTCTACTTTTGTGGCAAAACAATATAGTTGGTACTATCCCAGAAGAGCTTGGAAGCTGCACAGAGATCAAAGTCATAGACTTATCTGAAAACCTTCTCACAGGTAGCATTCCAAGAAGTTTTGGCAACCTTTTAAATCTCCAAGAGCTTCAGCTAAGTGTCAATCAGCTCTCTGGTATAATCCCCCCAGAGATTTCAAATTGTACTTCTCTGAATCAACTGGAACTTGACAACAATGCTCTCTCTGGTGAGGTTCCTGATCTTATTGGCAACTTGAAAGGCTTAACTCTTTTCTTTGCATGGAAGAACAAGCTAACAGGAAACATTCCAGATAGTCTTTCTGAGTGCCATGAACTTGAGGCACTTGATCTATCTTACAACAACTTGATTGGTCCTGTACCAAGACAACTATTTGGTTTGAGGAACCTCACCAAACTTCTGCTTCTTTCCAATGAGTTATCAGGCTTTATACCACCTGATATAGGAAACTGCACAAGCCTCTACAGGCTGAGGTTGAATCACAACAGAATAGCAGGTAATATTCCACCAGAAATTGGTAACTTGAAGAGTTTGAATTTTATGGACATGAGCAACAATCATCTCACTGGACAGATTCCTCCAACACTATCTGGATGCCAGAATCTTGAGTTTCTAGACCTTCACTCCAACAGTCTCACTGGTTCTGTTCCAGATTCTCTTCCCAAAAGCCTTCAGTTGATTGACTTGTCAGACAACAGGCTAACTGGTGCATTGAGTCACACCATTGGTTCATTGGTTGAATTAACCAAACTCAACCTTGGAAAGAATCAGATAAGTGGAAGAATCCCAGCAGAGATCTTGTCTTGTACTAAGCTACAACTTCTGGACCTGGGAAGCAATAGCTTAGATGGAGAAATTCCCAATGAAGTTGGTTTAATTCCTTCATTGGAAATCTCTCTCAATCTTAGCTTCAACCAGTTTTCTGGTAAAATTCCATCCCAGTTCTCTGGCCTTACCAAACTAGGAGTGCTTGATCTGTCTCACAACAAGCTCTCAGGGAATTTAGATGCCCTCTCTGACCTTGAGAATCTTGTCTCCTTGAATGTTTCCTTCAATGGCTTCTCTGGGGAGTTGCCTAACACTCCATTCTTCCACAAACTCCCTCTCAGTGATCTTGCTGAAAATCATGGTCTCTACATTGCCGGAGGTGCTGTGACTCCTGCTGACAAAGTCCATGCTTCATCAACCATGAAGTTCATCATGTCCATTCTCTTAAGCACCAGTGCAGTGCTAGTACTGCTCACAGTATATGTCTTGGTCCGTACTCACATGGCCGGCAATGTTCTCATGGAAAATGAAACTTGGGAGATGACTTTGTATCAGAAGCTTGATTTCTCCATTGATGACATTGTCTTGAATTTGACATCAGCCAATGTGATTGGCACTGGAAGCTCTGGAGTTGTGTACAAGGTGACAACTCCAAATGGTGAAACACTGGCAGTTAAAAAGATGTGGTCATCAGAAGAATCAGGAGCATTCAATTCTGAAATTCAAACACTGGGGTCAATTAGGCACAAGAACATCATCAGGCTTCTAGGTTGGGGATCAAACAAGAACCTGAAGCTTCTGTTTTATGACTATCTCCCTAATGGAAGCCTGAGTTCATTGCTTCATGGTTCAGGAAAGGGAAGTGCTGAATGGGAGACAAGATATGATGTTATATTAGGTGTGGCACATGCACTAGCATATTTGCACCATGATTGTTTGCCTGCCATTATCCATGGAGATGTCAAAGCCATGAATGTGTTATTAGGTCCTGGATATCAACCTTACCTTGCTGACTTTGGCCTTGCAAGAACTGCAACTGAAATTGGTGACAGTTCTAACTCCAAGCCAGTTCAAAGACATTACCTTGCTGGTTCATATGGATACATGGCTCCTGGTATTTATCTTACCTTTTTTACTAAAATTGAATTAATTTGTTGAGTGATTAGTGAAAAAAAGTAGTTTTAGAATTTAAATGAGGTGGACTTGGTTCATGACTTTATATATACTTTTTAACCTACGGTGGATCAAACCAACCACATGTGAACAAATATCCATAGTTCTGATACCATGTTAAGAAGTGAACTTTTGAACAGTATACTAATTTGTGTTGTCTTTGGTTTATTAACAGAGCATGCATCTCTTCAGCCTATAACTGAGAAGAGTGATGTGTACAGTTTTGGTATGGTTCTACTTGAGGTTCTGAGTGGAAGGCACCCATTAGACCCAACTCTGCCAGGGGGTGCACACTTGGTTCAGTGGGTTAGAAACCACTTGGCTAGCAAAGGAGACCCTTCTGACATTCTTGACACAAAGTTGAGAGGGAGGGCTGATCCAACCATGCATGAAATGCTACAAACCCTAGCAGTGTCGTTTCTATGTGTAAGCACTAGATCTGAAGAACGTCCAACAATGAAGGATGTTGTTGCAATGCTGAAGGAAATTAGACCCCTTGAGACCTCAAGAACAGACTCTGATGCATTGAAGGGAGGTTTAACCTCACACACTTCTCCCCCACCTCCTAAGAATGTGGTTTCTCATGGATCTTCTACTTGCTCTTATAATTTCTCAGATAACTCCATCAGTTGAGCATGTATATGAAAAATGCATCTCATGGAGAAGCTATACTTCATTCCAATTTGTACATAGCCTAATGCAGTGCCAATTAGAGGTGTCTGAATTATTAATTAAATGATATTATAGTAATATAGTGTGGTGATTTTCCCCCTTTTAATGTTATCTCACACAGAGGATGCAGATTTCAAGTATTCATATGTATGTTGGATATACAAATAAAGATTAAATATGATTTTAGTGATCTCAAATTAAAATTTGTCTTTATCTAAAACTTTGATAATAACATTTGAGTTGTTTACACTGATTATTACATTCTTATTTCATTGTTATATGATCACTAAAATATATTCTAGTTCTTGTTAACATTTTATCATCAAAGAATTTTCTTAGCTTGTAGAAATTAATCTTCCTGAGTGAATGCTGATAATTTAACTGTATATTAAGAGAAAGGGTTCAAATCTTGTGGAAAGTTGAAACAATGATTGGTTGTTTTGGATATATGTGTTTAGAATTTATTGATGGAGAACAATATTCCATGACTCATTCTCTTTCTCTCTCTGTCATAGATCCAAGCCAGCCTTTCATAACAGTACTCACATGGTCCCATGTTCAACACCACATGTCCATGTGCTGTCTGAGAGAGACTCACTTTCCAACCATTAGTGAAAATATCACTGAAACTAACACTAACTTCTTCATTTTTTTTACATTGATGTTTACGTTATTACAATTCGTCGGAAGTTTCACGTTAACCAGAGATAAAATAATTTTATAATATATAAATAAGTGCAAACTTTACTTTACACATTAATTTTGTAAAATTAATTAAGCTTAAAATTCACTTCAAACCTAATTGAACATATATGTTTCATTTTCACCATTTAAAAAACAGGATAAAATATGTGAGGTTTCTGACAGTGAAAGGTTGCATGCATCGTAATGAAATGCACATGCATATGTGCAGGAGCATTATAAATGGAACAGTGAAAGATGACATTGCATAACTATGATACTTACCTGCTCCCAAACCAACTTCGGTATTAGTAAGTCAAACTTTGTTTCTGATATCATTATATCTAAAAAAAAAATAAGATAATAAGTTTGTAGGATTTTTCTTTATAATAGTAATTTTATTACTTTTAAGTAATGTAAATCTCGTATTCATATTTGAATTTCTATCAATATATATCAATATTTTTCTGTTGTAAACTATGTTATTTAAAAGAAAAACAATGAATTCTTTTAGATAGTAATCATATATTATAACTATAAGATAATTATTATAATTTAATTTTTAGTTTTTCATATTCCAATTATATACTGTAGTACAATTTTGTTTCTTTATCAATTTTCTATAAATATGTAATAAATTGGTTGTTGTGACCTTGAATGATGGATGTTGACCACAAATCTTCAATCGATTAGGGAACATCTAATGGTAAAGGATTAGATAGTTTAATAAAAGTCAATTATATTAGTCACTAATCATAAAACTAAAGAAGTTTTTTTTTTATCATTTATTAATATCATTTCATTCAAAAGAATTTTGTTATTTCTGAAAAGAGATGTTATCTGAGTGTTAAAAATTTACTTCTTGATTGAAAAAGAAGTGTTGAAGATTCATTAAAAAGGCTAATAAGATTATTATAGATTTTTCAGTGTAATTTTGTTATATTTTAGTTGATTTTTTTTTTAATTTGTATTGATAACTTTGCATTAGTGTTTAGTGTGTTGTAAAATTGAGTGTTTTTTGTAAATATTTTTGAAACGTGTTTTATGATTCTGTATTTCTTGTTTACATAGAAATTCTTACAATTAGATAATTCAATATTTCGGGAAAAGAAAATCAATGTAAATTGTCTAGATTAATTAGAGAAGAATGTAAGTAATATATAAAAATTTTGTGACTGATGTATTTCATCTTTCTTCCATAATTTTGGATTATTTGTTATTGTTGGCATTCACTAACATTTACACTTAATTTCTCTTACAACATCATGAATTTAACATTTTTTATTATTTTAAAACTCATTTTTAAACTAATTCAGCCCATCTTTGAGTCCTTCTTTGTTTTACTATTAAATTATAAAAATTCTGCCAATTATCAAAAATATAATAAATTATTATCTAAAAAATAATGAAAAAACTATAAGAGCACGAAATAAAACTATAATTATTGTAAATTCAATGGTTATACTCCGTTCTTATTTTATTTATACGCAAAAAAAAAAACACTTTTGCAATACTATTTTGAATTTAAGTACTTTTACATCGTTTAATGATATTTTTTAGAATATTTTAACTTTAATTAATTTCTGGCATTTTTTTTTGGTTTTAAGATAAGAACATTTTAATTAGAAAAATACTAGGACATTAGTAAGATTTAATTTAGATGATTAATTTGTTACTAAGTATATGAATTCATTTTGGTTAATCCAAAAATTCTTGCAGGTGCACATATTTCAAATCAAGAGATTTTTTTTTCCCATCATTTGCAAGGTTTGACGAAGCTTTTTGTAGTTATTGAAATTCTTAAACCAAACTATTTCATAGTATCTTTGAAAAAGCCATCTTTGGCTTTACCATGCAAAGAGTAAGAGAAGGACAAAAAGAAATATTATGGTGGGATAATGTCAGAAAAAAAAAATCAAGAAATGTGATAGAATAAGAAATTTAAGATATGTTACAGCAAAATTAGAGTACTACTTTAAGTGTTATTTACTAGAAAAAATATAAACATGTTTTGTAAAAATAACGATTTTTTATTTTTTTTATTTTATCTTTCAAAAATTATAAAAATAATTTAAAATTATATAAAATTAATAAATTTGAAATCCATGTAAAAGTTATATTTTATCCTTTAATTTTCTGAAATTCAAAATAAATATTTTCATCTTATTATTTATTTTAAGATAATAAAATATAATTTAATTTAAGAATCTTTAACAAAATTTGTGAACGTGTCATATTTTATCACATATAATAATAATAATAATTACATTTTAGAATAATTACTTCATATCTGTTTCCTATACTCTTAAATAGATAAAAATAAATAAAATAAAATCACCAATACTTCGTATATTCAAATCTTAATTCTTTAAAGAAACTGAAATTAAATCAATTTATTATAATCTTAGTCTTTTATGGCAATTATAACAATCAATTATCATCAGAAATTAAGAGTTTGAAAACTCTCTAGTTAGAATTAACTTATTCCAAGTATTAATTCAAATTAGACAAACTCATATTAAACAAGTTAAAGGCTGTCAAACTCATAAAATCATTAAGCATATTAAAAAAGTAATTAAATTAAATGTATCTTTGATCAATTAAAATATAGTGTTTGCATGAATTTAAGTCTTATTACACTAATCTTAAAGAAATAAATTAGACACTCATTTTTTCACTAGAAAGAGAATTTTGGATTATCACTCTAAGAATTTTAAATTTATTTCATCCTCCAAAAATTGTATAACATCTCTCCCTAATAATAAGAATTTTATTGGACCCAAATAAAATATTACATACTTCTACAAAAAAGAAAAGAATAAAAATAAAGTGAAATAGCACTAAACCCATCAACTGAAAACATCTTTGGAGAATTTTGTAAATACCTTAATTAAAAAGAATATTCAACAAAAACATGTACACAAGAAAACTCAGTGACTCAGAAATATGTATTGATATACCAAGCTTCAAATTACAAAAACATGCTCAAATACAAGGGATGAGTGGCACATACATATTAACCTCAAAACCTCAGTTTGTATAGAATTGTGTGTGTGAGGAACTCAAACATTGATTGTAGTTCCTGTACAAAAAAAAAAAATACTATAAAAAAATGCTCACTGTGTAACATGAAAACCTCAAGATAAACCAAAAAACTTTCCACGTGGGGTAGATCTGCTTCTTCTAAATTCAGGCGTGGATGCATTGCTTCCTTCTTTAAGATTGCTGGCTGAACCATTCAAAACTTTGTTTTCAACTTTGCTAGCCAATAAATGTTCTCCTGCTTGAACAAGTCCTCTGCATGTGGACAAAAAGGTTCTATTATCAATACCAGTAATGCTAATATTTTTGCATATGCATTTGTAAAACTAATCTTGAATCAACATGAGTTTGTAGTAACATGCTTGTTCTGTGGATAAAAAAGAGCAGAAAATTGATTTTGACACAAAATATTGTTTGGATACTGTAATCAAATTGATTTTGAGTGTGTAATTACCAAAATAGCTTTAGTCATCAAAGCAGTGTTGATGCAAAAAGCTACTTCTGATAGTTATAATAAATAAAAATAAGAAGAAAAAGTAAAAACTGTTGTTTAATAAGTTAGAATTAACTAAGCAAGATAGAAGTTATTTTTTAGAAAAGCTAACACAAATTTTCTTTTGCATTACTTTTTCTAAGCGTTTTTTAAAAAGTTTGGAATCATGTTTCAACATTTGCAGACATCATGTAAACTCAAGATGAAGTATGTCATAAGTTGATCCAAACACACCCTACTGTTAGCCATACCTTGATTCAAGGTTCTGAAAATTCCTTGCAAAGTTCTGACGTATCTTTTTGAGATTTAAAGCACCGTGGACAGCAGACTCCATAAATCTAAGATCATTTTCAGCCTCAGAGTAATCATTCTTTGGAGGTGTCTCAACATTACTTTCACTAGCAAATTCCATGTCAGGAATGAATGGTGAGGTCAAATCAGGCTTTTGAATCTTGAAGGGTGATAGTTGATTAGGCTTGACCTTAGCCTTACTCTCAACCTTGCTTTTTCTGATGCCACCTTGTCTTACTGCACTAAGTGCTTGCTTGAATTGTTCCTCTTCATGTTCTTGATGAACTTTCTTATAGTTGAACTTCTGGAGGTTGAAGATAGTTTCCGAAATGTTTTCATGCTTTACTGTCTCTTGTGAATACATTCTTGTGTTATTGTCAGTGGATGCAACCACTGGCATTGTGACAAGGGATTTGTTAGCAGCTGGAAATGGATGCTTTAATATTGGTTGGTTGTCCATTGTTTCAGTTTTTACTTTGCTTTTAATGACTGTCCCTCTATCATTGGATTGTGATCTTCTCACTGGAGGAGATGGTGATCTTCCCTTCACTGAGCTCACTAACTTTTCTTCAGTCAGAAAAGACATTTTTGGCATAGAGTCCTTCTCCATTAATGTTGAGGGAAACCTTGACCTTCTTTGCTTACCTGAAGAGCAACTTCTAGACTGAAAAAAGAAGTTCAAATTAAGTAAGAGCATATATGAATCTGCATCAACATGGCACAATGTCCAAATGCATATTTACATATTTTATTTAACTACCTCCAAGCTTCTATCATCCATAAGTCTTTGACCAGTTTCATGCTTGGTGTTGCCACTGGCACCATATTTTGGTAATTGAAAAGGTGAAACAGCTCTTGGTTTTTGAGAATCAATGGCGTTTCTAGCATTCCCAGCCTTCCACTGCTCAAGTTCTGCTTCCTTCCTCTCCAATGCCAATTTGAGATTTGATATCTAAAAAAATAAAGATCCGTTTACATATGTTGTGCATGTTACATTCAAAATTGCACTACTTGTGACTAAAACGCAAACCTCTTCCTTTAGTTCTCGGATTTCACCAGTTTCTTTGTTAGATTGAGCAGCCCCAAGTTCAATGGATGAAACCCTCTCAGCAAACTTTAGTGTGCTAATTGTCTCTCCAAAAGCATTAAGTTCAGGATTTATATGAACAAACATCAATGTTTTTGCATGCCCTCCTATTGGTAAAAGAAAAGAAACACATATCTCAAGTTAATTTTGCAGAAATTCAAAGCTAGCAAACAACAATGGCAATAACCAAAGTAATACCAGCATTTAAATTTCTATTCACTTATCAGCCTAATCTAACAACCTGGTCCCTAAAGAAAGATTGTACACATAGTGGTCAAATAGTAGTAACACCTATTATAACATTATGGTTGTCATAAGAGAAATGGAAAAAATTCCAAATCTTAGTGCTGCTATAACCTATTATTATTGGTAACTTGCATCAAATGGGAAAAAATTACATGACAAAATGTTACCTAAAGAATCTTGTAACACTTGTGTGAGCTTGCTATTTCTGTAAGGGATATGTGGACTCTTCTGTGCCAAGGCAGAGATGACATCGCCAAGTGCAGAAAGTGATCTATTTATATGTTGAGCTTCCTTTAGTCTCTCACCAACTGCCTCAGATTTGTCAACCCTCTCACTTCCAGCCAAATCAACCAGATGGAGACAACCTCTTAGAATGGAGTTGGAAACTAACTCCCTTCCTCTAACATGAACAGTCAAAACACTGCAAAAAGTAAGAACATGGTTAAATATATTTCGTGGTTGTTGGTACTCATCTATGTTCATGAAGATGTCACTTTACCTATGGGAACGACTGCTTCTCTCATTTAGAGCTGTAGCACCCACGGCACGGTTCTTCTGACCAATTCTCATCAAGTCTAGAACATCTTGAGTACAGGTAACAGGAACTAAAAATGCATCAGGCACATTGATGCCATTCATTTGAGAATTGTTTCGAATGTCTAATGTATATCTTGTTAAGGAACTGAAATAACTACATTAATTTCATTGGTAATATCTGTATAAAATTAAGAGTTTGAACAGCCTTGCTGAAAGAAAAAATTATGATAGGACACTGCTTAAAGGATATCTTCTGTTAGAGCCATCACTGACTAGCAAATCTCTCACTTGTTCATTGTATATTTCAATCATCTGAACGAAAACTTCATACTTTATGGAATCAGACCTTTCCTTTGATATATGAAATAAATCACCCAAAGCCCTGTAGTTTACACCCCATGTCTCTTCTGTTGTAAGATCAGGGCCACTCTGCACAAGCAAGTTGATCACATTAATAGGCATGATAAAAAAAAATGATGGAACACGAAAATGTTTCGTAATTGAACTTATTATAGACCTGGTTGTTTTCTGATGTAGCTATAGTTCCAAGGTCTATAAAATGGACATTTTATCAATTTATGTTGACAAAAAACAAGATATGAAATTAAAATTTGTAAGAAAGCTGTTAAGTTAGAGGTTGAGTAAAGTTTCAAATAAGGAAGTTTTCTAGAGAAATGGCTCCAAACCAAGGTTTGAACTAGTATTACTAGAGTCTTTAAACTCAACAAATCGTGTGATGGTGTCTAAACATGTACCATAAAACACTGAAGTAGAAGGAAAAGCATATGATTGGTAAATAATACATGGATACCCCATGAAAAGAAAGCCAATGGTAGTAAGTTTAGAACCACATACATTGTGTTACCTTTTGTGTAAACAACAGTCAATAATAGCCAATTAATTCAAGATACATTACTTTAGTTTAATGAATCAACATTATGTAAAATAACTAGAACTACTATAAGTGTCTCATACCATTGTGTATGTTTTCCCTGAACCAGTCTGCCCGTATGCAAAGATGCATACATTATAACCATCTAGAACGGATCTGATCAAGGGCTGAGTGTCAGCATAAATTTGTTCTGCACATGACATAAAAAACATCATGAAAAGCATCAAACAAGAACTAGTACATGACAAAAACTGTAAGAAACGTAATTTATTAGTAAGAAAACCATAAGTTTATGATGAACCAAGGAAAGATTTTACTGACTGAACATTAAACAGGAGAAAGAACTTTCCTGCAAGTATTTCAATTTCACAAAGAGACAGTGCTCAATTATAAACAATAATAAAGAGATAATGAGTCTCTTCAATCCGAACCTGTCTGAGGAATCGAACATTGATAAGATTTGTGTGACTATTTTGTTATTAAAATATAATTTTGAAAACCAATTTAACAATAAATTAGAGACTATTTTGTCATTAGGCTATAGTATTAGGGATCAATTTGAATTTTTAATTAAACACATTCAAGGACCAAAGCAGATTTTTCCTTCTTTTATGGACTAAATTGACAATGTCTCTCATTTAAGGATCAAATTGGTCAGTTGCCCTAATATTAAAAATAATATGAAGTCTGTCCTCGATCCATTAAAAAGGTCACTCACCCTGTTATCCACATACCAAGAGGAGAATCAAGTCCCACATCTAGTAAAGATAATGTCAAAATACAATATATACAAGTGAGGGAAATCCTCATCTTAAGAGTCATTTTATAGGTTTAAATTGACCCTAAACCCTCTCTGTAGGAATATTAAACATAAACACAATGCCTCAATTGGATATTTTATTGTATTATATTGCCTAAACCCTTAAACTACCTTGTGTTACGGTTGTTCCAAAAACCTTATCGAATGAAAATACTCGTCTAGCATCTTTTCCATGCTTAAGGGGATTTATGATCATCATATCTCCATTTTCTCCAATATAGTCCACCGTAGACTGCCCATTTGATTGTCCTGGTAAGAATGGCCTCACTCTACAATAAACCCTAATGGCTCCTGCAAAACAGAAATTTAATTAATCAAATTTTAATAAGTTGATCCATGAAACTCATTGTTAGGAACCCGGATTCTTATGCACCTTTAAGGTCTTGTACTTCATTGTAAAGAAGGCGGTTCTCCTCCAAAACTTTGTGGTAGGAAGTGGAGGCCACTTCAAGGCTTTTGATATGATCCTCTAAGTAATAGAACTCAAGTCAGTCCAAATATTATCATGTTATTAAAACACTTCTACAAACAAGATATTCAATGAAAACCAACTCTTAGATGTTACCTAGCCTACTCAGTTCTTCTTCCCACTCTGATTGAATTTGTTTGACCTCCAATTTTGTTTCTTCAAAAAAGTACTTCATACCCTGAAGCCGGATGAAAACCTTAGCACACTGTGCTGAACAGCTAATCCAAACTCATATGTAAAAGTAAACAACTAACAATAGCAATAACTCCTATGATCCAATTTATACCTCAAGTTGTTTCTGTTGAGTGTTGATTACTTCAGCATATTTTGCAGAATAGTTGCCATTTTGTCGAATACTATCACGTTTTCCACCACAATTGCAGAATTTGGAGAAGTCATTTGATGCCAAGCTACTTCTTTGGTTAAGATATAGTGAGATGGTTTCTATGAACTCTCTCTTTGAGAGACAACCCATGTCACCTTTCAATATTTTCTTCAAGAAAAGTCCAAGCTGCAAAGAATTGTTGAGAAGTGTACTTTGGTAAACCATTAGAACGAAAAGGAAAATGTCAAATGAATGGCAATTGTGAAGTTTGGAAACAAATATAAGTTGCATACAAAAATTAAACTATGGAGTACCTGAGTGCCTTGAGAAACAAGCAAAGATGAGAAATCCTTGACTACCTTGCTGAGTAAGGTATCAATTACCTACAAATTATAATCCATATCACAGATAAGACTGCATAAAGAAAAGAAAATCTTTATGCAGATTATCTAAGATTTGTTCCATTTATATATGTTAATTCTAGATTATCTAAGAGATTCTCATGCTTAGCTTAGTGAGTAACATACTCTTTTTATAATATTCATATATTAATCTTTTCAGAAACACGTTTTGTAAAAATTAGAATAGAAGTTACAGCAGTACAACAAACTGGAAAGGATCTTACCGACCATTGCATTCAGAGGAAGATCTTCAATCCCATTGGCCTCTCTAAGGTAAGCCTGAAGAAGTCTGAGTCCAAAGTGATCATAAAGGAAAGCCAAAGCATTGGCAGTTCTGCTTTCCTCAATCAAGAACTCTTCAGATAATTGAAGAAATTCTAGCAGTTGTTCATACTGTGATGACTCTGACTCATCTAATGATTCATCAGCACTTTCACTGCCAACTATGGAGGAAGGAGACTTCTTTGGAAAGGAAGTGATCCTCACAGTTCCACCATACCTCCACACACCAACCCCACCAGATAACTTCCATTCATAAAACCCCTTCAAACATAGAATGCAGTCCACAACTTTATTGGATGAACCTCCCTGCATTTTCAAGTTTTAAAACACAAACCCTCTTTCAACAGAAAACTCAAAAGTAGTGTCAAAATCAACAAACAGATCAAATCTAAGAGGGATACATGGTATCATCTTCAATAGAAAAAAAAATGGCAAGATGTGTTCTGAACAATCTATCTAGCATTGGTTTCATTTGCCAAAATTGTTTTGTTTAGAAACATATAAAATTTAAATTGATTTTATGATATTTAAAAAATTTTGTAAAGAAAAAAACCCAAATTTGGTTGAATTTGAATGGAATTGTGCTTACTTTTTAAGTTTTAATTAATTTAGCATTATACATAAAATAAGAGTGACAAGCATATGATTACTATTTCCCGTATATTTTAAAATTAAAAATGAAAAAAGTAAATATCTTGCATGAAAATACTCAAAAATAAATAAAAATGTGCATAATCAATTCAAATATATATATATATATATATATATATATATATATATATATATGTATGAGTGTGTAAAGTTTAGAAAATATTTTAAAATATA
>Ga0099823_1002452_pt1 | contig 16754 bp, 6 predicted proteins | sample CowpearedBW_FD_76831 | JGI IMG/M metagenome (GOLD analysis project Ga0099823, IMG submission 76831) | Root nodule microbial communities of legume samples collected from California, USA - Cow pea red BW | ecosystem: Host-associated > Plants > Roots > Nodule | place: USA: California | collected...
CGCAAGTGTAACTTTATGTTTTTATGTCTTTAATTAATGATTTACATGTAGGGTAGAATGCAAGTGTTTAAATTCACCAAATAAATAAATTACTTCCATGAATTATTTCATATAAACCTAATATAAGTGATTTAAGTATCTAATTGATAAATATTTGTTCCTAAAAATGAGATTTCACTTAAAATTAACTATTCTTGCACATTGTTTTTAATAATGTTATATTTTCTTGGTTTAATTAAAACATAAATTATTTTGCCCATTTATCTTCCTTTTAAGAAATATATTCATGCTTATAATATTTTTCTCACTTAATTAATTCAAATTATTAAATTGACTGGTCGGTACAGTCTTGTCTGATTGGCCATATAAAAAATTTATATCATGTTAATTCTGTCTATTTTTAAATGGACTGTAATTTTCCACATTTTCCACTTCGTTCAGTCCTGTGTTAACCAACTGCTTATTTTGACTTCTTTTATTTATTTTTTAAATAAAATAATTTAAAATAAAAATCCAAAAAATATTTTAAAACTTGAGTCATAAGTTGATTTTAAATTTAAACTTTAAGTATAACAATTTTATATATGAATAAATATAAGCTTTAATACATACATGTATATATGTATTTTGTTTTAAATAATCTTATTTTGTTTAAAAAAAAAAGTAATTATTGTTATGTAAAAATTAATAGATCCCTAAATTTACGAGTTTGTTTAACTTTAAGTCATTTACATCGTGAAAAAATATTAGACAAACAAAAAATCATAATTTACTTTAAGTCATTTTAAAGCGCGGGCTATGTTTCTTTGTGTGTGTGTGTTTATGTTAGTAGATATATATTATATTAAAAATATTTTAAAACATATTACATAAAATATTTAAGAAAATTATTATTATTTTAAGTTTATTATACAAAGATATAACATATAAAAAATATAAAGAAAATTATTTAAAGATACAAAGGATAAATTATATAAAAATTAATTCGTAAAATATATTCATTATAAATACAAATAAGTATATAGACATGTTGGTGTCATAAAAAACTAATTTTTAAAATACATGTCAATAAGATAATTGATAATAGGTTATAGTAGATAGTAGATATTCTTTTCATATATGATAATAGATAATAAAATATAAGAAGATAAAATTAAGAATTAAAAAATAGTACAGAACAAAGGAGTTCATATTTTAATTATAAGATAATCTTTAATAATAAATATATTGAAAATACATTAGATTTTTTTTAGTGATGATTAAAATGTGTCTAATGGAACACATTAAAAAAATAATTATTTATTTATTTTAAAAACAACATAGTTTGAAAATAGATTTTACGAATGCATAACATAAATTAAATTGATTAACAAAATAGTTCCAACTTTAGATATTGATATAAAGTTTTTTTCATTTGAAAAAGTGATAAATGTCGAGAATAAATAAATTTTTCATTTTAAATTGACACTTATTATGTATCAAATGGTGTTAGTTGTGTATAAAACAAACCTCATTAACTTAAGATAGAAAATGATGTAGTGAGAATTAGAGTTGTACGAGTTATAATGATATTTTGGATATTTTGTTGTTTTGCAATGAATATAAGAGAAAATAACAAGTATGCATCTAAGTCACAGTCATTAGTACTGAGTCATGGGAGTAGAAAATATAGGATAACATATTTTGACTTTTTGGTTGAGCACAACAAATGAAGCTAAACTTCATGAGAAAACTTTCTTTGCAAGAAGACCTGGACTACGAATCCATGAGGCTGAGCAACTAAAAAAACTCTCATAAGAAGGAAATGTCAAGTGTTAAGCATCAAGAGTCAGGACAAAGGACTAAGTTGAGAAGGAAACTCACTTATAAAGAAACCCTTGTGGCTGAGCACCAAAAATTGGTTTGAGCATTGTCCAAAATTTCCTACAAATAAATACGTCATATTTTCATTCTAGGCATTGAGTGAAGTGTAGAAACATAGTAGTATGAGATAATAAGGTCAGTGAGGTTTGAGGGAGATGCTCTTATTGTAAATCTTATGTGTAGATGTTGCTGAAATTGTACTGTAATATTCAATGAGTAGCTAAACTTCCTTTTGTCCAAGATGTAATCAATTATGATTGTGTTAAGTATGTTTTTAGTCCCCGAACTTTTACCCAAAATTGGAATTCGTCCTTGTCTGAAACTTCAATACATTTTGGTCCCTAAACTTTAGAAATAAATGAATATAGTTCTTTTAACCCAATTATGTTAATTTTTTTTTTGACGTGTCAAACGCTTTTCATATTAGTATTGAAGTTTTTTACACTTTTTGACACATTCTTGGTTCAATATCTACTGAGAAATATGTTCGACACCTTAAAAAAAGTTAACATAATTTAGTTAAAAGAACTATATTCATTCATTTTTTAAGTTTAGGGACCAAAAATATATTGAAGTTTCATGCAAGGACGAATTTCAATTTTAGATCAAAGTCCAAAAACTAAAAACATTCTTAATCCATTATGATTTTATACATTTTTACTTATTTGATATTTATCTTTGCTTTCATTCAATTATTTATGAGTTTGATTTATACTTAAATGATAACTATATAAATATACATTTGTCAAATTTAATTCAAGTCAAATTTCTTAATTCATATTATTCTTCGTCCTTTGCTTACTAAATATCTATTATTATTTTTTTTTCAAAATTAAAAATTTCAGTACTAATTAATTTATTTTCTCTAATTATTAAATTTAATGTAAATAACTAATAACTTCAACAAATAATTATTTAATTTGAATTTAAATTATTTATTTTACACCCTTTGTATTTTAAGTTTTTTTACGAAATTCTGTTAAGAACTTTTATATTTTGTTGTATTTTAAATTTCTATATATTTTGTAAATAAAACTTTAAAAATAAATTTTATATTTTTTGATTGTTTACTTTAAATAATATTTTTATAAATAAATATAAATATTTTACATTCATATTACTAATTTTTAACTTTACATTAAACTTCTTTTCAAGTATTTTCACATACAATCAAGTAATTATTTAATTTTATTTTTCTAACTTATTACACACAAAAATATTACATAAATTATTTTAAGCAAATAATTATACCTTTATCTCAAAATTAATTTTACAAAAAGTAACCATAATTACAATATTTTATTATGATAATTTTTCTATTTATCTAAATTTATTATAATCATTCTTCAATTATTTTAATTCTCGATTAATTTATAAATATTAAATTAATATATCTTTTAAATTTACATTGACGTGAGTTTATAAAAAGTTATAAATTTTTAATAGAACAATTTATTATAAATAAATATACAAATCTATAAACTACAAAAAGAAATGTTATTAAGAATTTGTGCCTCAACAAATATGATTCTAGCAGAAAAAACTTGAAATTTTTTTAAAAAGTATTAATTATGAAAATTTAGTTTTTCGAAAAAGAAATTCTACTTAGAAAAAGAAAACAATGAAAGATCTAGTGTGTGAAAAAAATTTCCTAAAAATCCACTGAGGTCGATAAAACCCAACAATGATTTGTAACTGGAAAAAAAATGGTGAAAATTCCTTAGCTGACCACTAAAACCATTACGAGTTAAAGCTAAACTTCACCAAAATATTGGTAGTTAAAATGTAAAATACCCTTATTTTGTTTTTGGAAGATCCCTATAAGAAATGAGAGGAGAATAATAGAAAGATTAGAAAGCGATAAAACTATTTGTCATATAAGAGTGAAATTAAGAAGGAACAGTAATGATAAAGAAAAACTGTTGGAAACGACGTTACTTGGGAAGAGGTTTTAGATCTAACAACAAACGACAATGTGTGATCATCAATGGACATTGCAATGGCCAACAATGTTCCATGCTTTTTGGGTAAGGTCATCACAAATGCTCTTTCTCAATATCAATATCAGATCATAATCAACAACTATAGCTACCTCTCACTCCACAAATCCAAACGCAACCTAAGACTAATTAATTAATTGGCTCTCAAAATCATTAAACTTATTCCGTTTTCCTTAATTATTACGTATTGAAGCAAAGTTCAATGCATCTTCCTTTGCTTTTTGTGAAGCCAGACATGACCAAATTTTGTGATTTGTTAGGTGAGCAACCGTATGTGTGGACGATGTTTCCATGATTGTTGGTTGGGGAGAACTAGCCACTGAAAAGGAATATACAGCCTTTATTTATATCTACATTCTGATTAGATGTTTGGATAAATATGTTTTCTCATATCAAAATTCTTGCTTCTCCTTTCATTAAGCTTAAGAAACCATTCAATGTTTTATTTTAAATGTTTCTACTGAGATTAAGCATTAGCACAATTAGTGTTTTGAATGATAAACTTGATGCCACAAGGACATGAAGAGCTGAAGTGCTTTTTAATTAGATAGACTAACACTATTATAAATTTTTATGTTTCATTATAATTATTTTTGGGGTTAAATATGTTTTTGGTCCCTCAAGTTTCAGTGAATTTTGGAATTAGTCCCTCATCAAAATTTTATACCAATTTAGTCCTTCATCTTTTAAAATGTGTGAATTTAGTCTTTTTAACCAAATTTTGTTAAGTTTATCTGATGTTTTAAGCACATTTCATGATAGCATTTAAGTTAACATTGAAGCAAAAATGTGTCAAACAATTTAAATAATTTAAATACTACCATGAAATGCGCTTGAAACGTCAGATAAACTTAACAAAATTTGGTTAAAAGGACTAAATTCACACATTTTGAGAGATGAATGACTAAATTGGTCAAAAGTTGTGATGAGAGACTAATTCTAAATTTCGCTGAAACTTAAGGGACCAAAAACATATTTAACCCTTATTTTTGTAAATTTATTATAAAATTTTATAAGATTTTTTTTTTATTTTCCTACAAATTTTAATTGACAAGTAATTTTTTAGTGGATAATTATTTCATACAAAGTTATAAAATTTACAAGTATTTTTTACAAAATTTTATATGAAAAATATTTTGTACAAAATATTTTACAAAAAAGTTGGTAGAAAATTCTTGTAAATCATTATTTATAACAAAATTTGCAAGTGTTTTTTAAAAGAAAAAAATTGACAGGAATTACATATTTTTGTAGTAGTGTAATAAATCATATTTCAACTTCAAATCAGCTGTAAAAATTTTCATGAATGCTCTTTAAAGAAATATTTTGATCATAGTTAAAGTGATATTTGTTTAAAAGATTCGATAAAAAGAATTGGTGATTTGAAATACCCTAACTTATGAACACATACTCTTTATCCTTTTTCATGTATATTCTTCTCAATATTTATATGTTGTTGCTTAGACAAAATTCAACCCAACGTAACTTTTTATGAACACTTTTTTTTTATGTTGAAATCACATTAAGAAAACATATATATATTATCAAATATTAAATATACTTATTTTCTATAGATGAGGATATAATATGAAAGGATGATTATTATTATAACCAATTGTTATTAATTGTTTGGCATAGTTGATGATGATATATGATTTTTTTTTATTCTATTGATTATTGTATTCTTTTGGTGTTCGTATTTATTTATTTTCTATATCGATAAGAAGTTTAAGTTAGAAGACAACATAATAATATAGTGAACTTATTTATTCTACTCTTTTACCATCCATTTTCATCAGACTTATTCTTATCATCATCGTTTTTCTTATAATACTTTTCTTTTTGTTACTGGGTCACCACTCATTATTATTGTCATTATTGATTATACAACTTTTGCTATTGTGTTTGTCATCATTAATATCTTTGTATTACCTTCACTATCATTTTTATTTTTGTAATTTTAATTGTAAAAAATTATGTAAATGTAAGTTGACCACACCTACAACCTATTAAGTAGGGATATGCAAAGGTTGAGTTTTGGACAAACCTATCGCTTAATCTAATAAAAAGAAATCTTAGATTGAATCAAGTTGGATCAATTAGATATATATCACTTTTGGTTTTTTTTTTTTATAAAAGTAGGATTTAAAAAAAATGTTACATGTTTAGAATATTAATTAATTATTAAATATTTAAAAATATAAATTTAACCAATAGGATAATGAAGTAAATTGGATAATAAATATTTTATATTTTTTTATCTAGTTAACTTGCAAAATCTATTATCTAACATGGAGAAGATTGTGTTAATTGGAAAGAAAACTCGTTTGAATTTATTATGCTTGATTTGAGTTATATTAAGCCATTAAATCTAATAAACTCAACAAAGAGCGGGGCCTTTTTTAAAAAAAGATCTTGTAAATATAATATTTATGACCTTATTGATAATATTGCTTACAGTCTCGATCTTATATTGATAATTATATTTCAATTTTATTTAAATTAATTAATTGTTATATGATTTTACTAAATAATTAAGACGCTTTTGAAGATAAATTGTCACTTTTAAAAGAAAAAGTTGTCGTATCCCGAAATTAATAACACTACGTTTCAATAATAGTGATCAATTTTTTGTTGATTTAATCGAAACTTTTAACCTTTTTTTTTCTTCAAAATAATACATTTTCTTAGGCTTAACTATTGTTTTTTTTTTGTTTTATTTCATGTAGAGTCTAGATTAACAACGCATTGATATTAATATTTTAAAAAATAGTTTAATATAATTTAAAAGTTAAAATATTCCATTAGTTCATTTTTTTTAACCAAAATTTAAAATAAGTCTTTAAATTTTGTTTAGTGTTTACATGTATACTTTTAAAGTACATCAAAAAATAATAAAGTAGAAAATTGAAATTTGTGTGTAGCATGTGGTGATGATTTAAAATTTTGTTATTTATAATTTTGAAAATGGTGAAGGTTGATAGAGTGTAATAAGAGGGTGGGGAAGTAGGTGGTTAATGGAAATAATTAGAGAATTACAATAATAAGAAGATGATGAGGTTGAAAGCCGACTTTGTTGATTTGGTATGATTTGTGGTGCGAGAAAAAGTGAGTAAAATCTCGATGCAAGAGAAGCAAAACTTGGAATGATGAAAAAGAGAAACTGAGAGAATGAAGATGAAGATGGTTCCAAAATCCAAAGGCTTTTCTTTGGAGACAACAACCCAAAATTATATGCCCAAGGTCCCCACTTCATTTAACACTATCACACTATCCAACTACCCTTCCTCCCTCTCTTTCTATGCTATGCTATGCTCCTCCTACCACTTTCTTTCAATTTCAAACAATAACCTAATCATTTTTCCCTTCTCTCAAAATTTATAAAAAAAGTTTTTTCTGAATTATTACACCTGACATCAATTATTCAGTTCAAGTCAGTTAAGTCATAATTAAACTGTGATGTTTGAACTATTATGCTCTTAAGTAAAAAGAGTAAAAAGAGTTATGTCCTGGTTAATAACTATAACTTTTAATTTAGTGGTAGATATTCGATTCTAACATGAATCGCAAAAATGTGTATATGTATATTTTGAGTGTAAACCCAAAAGAAGAATATCACGTCACGTGAATCACTTTATACTATTTCCCCTCTTGCCTTTTCTCTTTAGTACCATTATGCATAATAAGTGATTGTTCCTTTTGTGATGCATTTCAGCTCCCACCTCAACCAAACCTTCGCTTCCATGACCCAGTTGGAACAAAGACATAAGAAAGAAAGAAAGAGAGAGAGAGAACTTAACTTTGTGTTGAGGGACCGAACCAGTGTGCTTGCAACATTCCTAACATGAATCCTATAATTTCTTTGTTCCTATTACTTTAAAGCAAACAAATAGTTGGCAGGTTTTGCCTATTCTTTGTCTTACTCATCATAGGTCACGGTTGCCATAGTCAACAACAAGAATAATAATAACACATTGTTCCTTGTTCAGTAGATTCTAAATCTATTACGTGAACCCTAAATTTAACTTATGTGTAAATTGGGTCTAATGGTGGGGCACGTGGGGTAGGAATAAGTGGTAAACGTGCTTCCACATAGATGGAACATTTATGTGACCTACCTTTACCATGTTTGGATCAACCATGAACATAGTCGAAAAAAAGAAAAAGAAATAGTACAATCTGTCACGCCACTCAAACGCACAATTATATGTACATTTCACTCAATAGTCATACACCAAGTACTTTTATAGTGTGTTTCAACTTTCGGAAACTACCGGTATCCATTTAGTGTATGAAATCATGGTGAAACATTTTTAAAAAGTATAAATAACTATTTCATGTTTTCGCTTTTAAATTCAACTTTATTATTATTATTAGAACTAATCCAAACCACACTATCGGACTATTTTATCATGTTTAATCCCACATTTTATATGTTGTTTTCTTATTGTTATAGTTTCCACCTCTCGCATGTAATTTATTATTTAAATTTAAAATATAGGCCAATTTGACAACAAGAAAAAAGAAAAAAAAAAGTGTAAAAGAGAAATTATCTCAATCATGAGCTGTGATACTTTGACAATTGTATTATTTTATACAAATACACTATAATTGCTTGTATTGAATAATTTAATTTATATTTTAATTAAACATCTCCATTAAATATATTATTATTGAAAAAACGTATGCCACTCTTCATTTCATTTCCAATTATCTAAGAAAAACACATAAATGTGGGAATAAGCAACGAATAATTATATTAAATTTAAAAAACCTCCATGGGTTCAGTAATTATTTGAAATTTTTTCGTATAAAATAATATGATAACTAGAGTAAATAAATAGAAAATATGTGATGTATGTGAACATTATTGACCGAACTTCTTATTAACAATTATAAAGATTATACTCAATAGCAAATGGAAGTACAGTTACAAAAATAAGAACAAATTGACTGATAATTTTTTTAAAAAGATTATGGTTAATTTAATGGAAGTACAGTTACATAATAGATCCAACATGTGGAGACCATGAGGGAAGAGCTTCTCCCATATATTATTTGTTTAAAATGAAAATAGAAGTGTCAACAATTGTTAGACCTTTTAATCTAAAAACCCATTTATAAACATGGCCCGACCCATCTACAAATAATTAAACTGGGCCAATTATATTTTATTGGACCTTTGTTACTGTTTGGACTTTGCTGATCCATAAACTATGTGGACTACGCAAAATTCTCAACCCATTCATTAATGGAACTCACCCTTCTTCATAACCTTGTAATTCACGTTCTAATTAGCAAATGGTATTTTTTTAACTCTTTAAGCATTATATTGTGATATGAATCCCACACACACCATTTTATCCCTCACTCGTTACCTTTCAAGAACCGAAGCCCCAAAACAAAGTAGCACTACCATGAAACCTGCAACTTCTTCAAAAAGCAACACCGTATTTCAAGAACCTCTCTTTTGCAATGCCTTGTTACTCTCCCCCACCACTTTTCTTCTTCTTCTTCTTCCTCTTCCCCTCCGTAGTTTCACTCCCTCTCTTCCCCTCCGACAACCTCACCCTCTACGGTGACGCCTTCTTCTCTCACAAAGCCATCACTCTCACCACCCACCAACCCACCTGCTCCTCCTCCTCCTCCATCGGCAGAGCCTTCTTCATCTACCCCCTCCGTTTTCTTGACCCCCAAACCAACTCCACCGCCTCCTTCTCCTCCCGCTTCTCCTTCTCCATCCTCTCCTCTCCCTCCTGCCCCTCCGGCGAAGGCCTCGTCTTCCTCATCGTCTCCTCCACACACTTCCCCGCCATCTCCATGGGTCTCCCCCAACCCTCCCCCAGCTCAACCTCCTTCTTCGCTGTCGAGTTCGATACCACCTTCGACCCCTCCCTCGACGACATCAACGACAACCACGTGGGCCTCGACGTCAACAGCGCCTCCTCCTTCGCGTCCGTCGACGCTTTCTCCCGCGGCATCGACCTCAAGAGTGGCAAACTCATCACTGCATGGGTGGAGTACCGTCACGCAATCAAGATGGTACGTGTCTGGCTCGCTTATTCCTCCACCAGACCTTCCATTCCCATTCTTGTTTCCCAAATAGACCTCTCTGAGAGACTTGAAGACTTCATGCACGTTGGTTTCACAGCCTCCAATGGGGAAGGGTCAAGTGATTACCTTGTTCATCATTGGCAGTTCACGACTTTCGGCCATGACTCTCGCTCCATGGACGTGATCGATGAAGGTGACTGTTTCTTGTGTTACGAAGGGGATTCCACGGGTTTTGGTCATGGTTCGAACATGAGGGAGATTGAGAAGAAGAAAAAGATTACGGAGTTGGCTCTTGGGTTGGGAGGGTTGACGGCGTTTGTGCTGTCGGTTTTGGCGGCGATGATTGTGGTGTGTGTTTTCTTGGCAAGGAAGAAAGACGTTGTTAGGAATAATATAGAGCAAAGGAGAAGTTGTGGGTTTGAGAGGAGTAAAGTTCCGACCAGGTTGTCACTCTCGGAGATTAAGTCTGCCACAATGGGGTTCAATCGTGATAGGCTTGTTGGGGAGGGTGCATCTGCCAAGGTTTATAAAGGGTATCTTCCATTCGGAGGGGATGTAGCAGTGAAGAGATTTCAGAGGGAAAAGAACTTGAATTGTTTGCATAACCCTTTTGCCACTGAGTTTGCCACCATGGTGGGTTACCTGCGGCACAAGAATTTGGTTCAGCTTAAGGGGTGGTGCTGTGAGGGAAAAGAGTTGGTCCTGGTTTACGAGTATCTTCCCAATGGGAGTCTCAACAAGGTTCTGCACAGGAACTTCAATTCTTCCATTGTTCTTTCGTGGAGGCAAAGGGAGAATATCGTTCTTGGGGTTGCTGCTGCTCTGACATACCTTCATGAAGAGTGTGAGAGGCAAATCATTCACAGGGATGTGAAGAGCTGCAACATAATGCTTGATGCCGATTTCAATGCAAAGCTTGGGGATTTTGGGCTTGCGGAAGTGTATGAGCACAGTTGCAGCACGAGGGAGGCTACTATACCAGCAGGGACAATGGGGTATCTTGCTCCTGAGTATGTTTATTCTGGTGTTCCTACTGTGAAGACCGATGTGTACAGCTTTGGGGTGGTGGTGTTGGAAGTGGGAACTGGAAGGAAACCTGTGGAAGATGATGGCAGTGTGATTGTGGATTATGTGTGGAGCTTGTGGGAAAAGGGGAAACTGATTGAGGGTGGTGATCCAAGATTGATGGGGAAATTTGATGCAGTGGATATGGAAAGGATGCTATTGGTGGGGCTTCTGTGTGTGCACCCTGATGATGAGAAGAGGCCAACAGTAAGAGAAGCAGCAAGAATGCTTAAGAAGGAAGCACCACTTGCTGTTTTGCCTCCCATGAAACCAAGGTTGAGAATTAGGGCTATTTGTCCTCATCATCATGCTACTGCACCTGAAACACACCATGTTGATGGAGATTGCATCACCACAGATGAGGCTCCTTATTTGACCCCCAGAAGCCAGTTTAACTAGGATTTTCAACGTACATGTCAGATTATTTTAGATTCTTCATTTCTGAGAAAACATTTTGTGTTCAGGAATCTGAGTCAGAAGGAAAAGCACTTGTTTTTTTTGTTTAATAACAATATCCATTCTTGGACTTTGAAATCAACTCAAATTTCCCCAAAACTATACTTGTTTCAAACCCTTATGACCAGGGAAAGCAGATCCTAGGTTTTATAGAGTAGATTACGTGTATTTAGTGAATAGTGAAATAATGAAAAGAAAAATTGCTTATGGGAGGAAACTAGAAAATGAGAGACAAAGAAACTGAGCAACGAGATATTTACTTAGGATTGGGGAGAATTGAGGTTTTTTTTGGGGGACGTTTCGATTCAAATTTAAAGAAATGGGTAAATTTTTAACAAACAAATTACTAATTTAAATAAAAAAGTATTATTTAATTATTTTATTTTGATTAAAAACTACAAAATTAATCTATTTTAATTTTATTTATAGAAACTTTGTCAAGTTTTTCAATTTTTTTTTCCAAAACATAATTTTCCAATTTTTAAAGTATTACACAAATGATTAAGTTGTATTCACGATTTTGTTTGAAAAAAAGGTAAAGTCGTAGAGTCGTATTTAATATTTGCCACTTCACTCTTCTCGACTTTTTACATTACAATTTATCTCTTTTATACATTAAAAAATTAAACTAAAAGGACAGTCATAATTATTTTATTGTTGACCCTGTTATTAAAAATTTAAAAGAGTTAACTATAAATTACAATCTTCAATTTTAAGAAAATATATTGATAAAATTCAAATTAAAATAATATTTTTATTGACAGTAGTTTCTTTTTAACAATCTACCCATTGGATATGCTTTTAGTCTGACATTCACATGACTGCATATAACCTCTCAAAAACTGATAGCTCTAGAGAAAAAAATGACAGGTTCTTCTCTTCATAAGAAGAATCTATGTCAGAATTTGGGTATCCAATGTGTGGAATAAAATGAAGGAATTAGAGATCCAATTTTAATTGTTTGAAAATTGGTTTGGAGTAATCACAAAATTAGCAAATAAGATGGTTAGTATTCCTGATTAGATAACAATGTAAAAAGTTTTACATTACCAGTGTATTTCAATTAAATCCAAAAGAACTAATACCAACCTTTATGTATAATAAAAAATAAATGATATTTTGAAAATGTTTTGTTTGATAAATTTTGAGAAACAATTATTTTTTATTAAAAAAAACTTTAAATTTTTTATTATATTCTTGTAACTTTCATAAAAAATAAAAAATTATTCTATTTAGTGATTTTGTCAATAAAATGTTTGTCATTTTTTTTATATAAACTAATGTTTTTTTACTAGAAAAATAAAATAAAACATGTATTTTTTTCAATTGTTTAATGTGAGAAGAGTTGGTTTAATACGTGAATTGTTTTAATTTTAATCTTACTAACTTGCGATACATACAGGTACAATATCCATACTAAATACAAATTTTCTTTGTTAAACATCATCTCAGTATTGTATATGGTCAAATTATGTGTCTGCATACAAATGTTATCTTTTAAAAATAAACATGTTTATCATATTTGTTAACAGTAACTTTTAGTACTCGATTAAACAATATAGTAATAAGAACTTTTGAATACATGTTTTTTTTTTATATTTGGTATGCTTTATTATAAATGGATTAATTATATCATTCTAAAATTGTTATTTACATTAACAATATTTAAGTTTTAACTTTTGATGAAAATCAAATTAACTATATGGGGAAACATTAACAATAAATAAATTATGATTTGAAACATTTTATCTTTGAAATGTATTATAAAAGTTAAATACAAGACAATAGTGTTATAAGGTGTACAGTGCATTCAATTATAATTTAAATTACGGGTGGCAAACGGGTCAGTCCAACCCGTTTTGGCCTGGCCCGTATGTGACCCGTCAAAAAACGGGCTGGACCGGACTGGCCCGTCAAACAGAAATGGGCCAATAATCACAACCCGTCCCGTATAGGAAGGGTTAACGACCGGGTCAGACTGCCCATCTAGTTTTTTTTATTTAATTAGTTTTCAAATTTTTTAATTAGTTTTATTTTTTAAATTTGACAGACGGGACGGGCTAGAACAGGCTGACAGGTTGAAATCTTCAACCCAGCCCGTTCCTTTTAGTACGAGTTGACGAGCTGGACCGTTAGACCCAGCCTGTTTTGCCATCCTAATTTAAATCGATTGTATTTTTTTATATTAAGAAAAATTGAGAAAATTAATAGTTAATTAATTATTAAATTGCTCATTTATCCATAAGAGACACAATTCTTAATTATGTCAAAGAAGAATATTTAATTAGTTACTTTTTATAATTTGCAAGTGATATAAGAGGTGTGTTAGGTAGATCCATATTAGTGTTAGTGCGTAAAGCCAAAAATATCTCTCTTACTTAACTTTAATCAAACTTTAATCCATTTGGTTAATGCAATTTGAAACCTTGTTTCATTTATTTAATAACAAAACTAATTAAGTCATCATTTAATCCCATTAAGTAAATAACATAATCTATTAATACAATTTAATCTAGCTTTTGCAAAAAACATTTCAATTGATTAAGTTAATAATCATTACAAGAAAATTTATAAATAATGACAAATTTTAGTGACTAAAATTATGTTTAAAGATTAATTTTATAATTAAAAACCAATTCATAATAAAATATATTTTATTTATTAATTTAAAGATAAATTATAATTTTTTATTCATAATAAAATCTATTTTACCTACCAATAATTTTTTTTTATAAATTAATACATAAATTTATGGAAGTGACAAAAATCACATGTATAGTAAAAAAGGTGAAAACATGATTAAAATCAACGTCATAACTATATATTTGAATGCTTTGTAGATATTTACAAGTTATCTATAATTTAAGTATTAGTTTTACAACGAAAATTTCAAATAAAATATTTCAAATCATCACTTGTTAAAATAATTTATATACATTGTTTTATATATTATATTTAATTATTGAATTTATTTGAAAATTCTAATTATTTATTACCAATAAATGATGAATTATTTATTATAAATAATATATAATTTTTTTCAAATAAAATCATTTATTTTTTATTTTTATTTCAAACTTAACACATTACATTATATCAAATTATAATAAAAAATATATTTAATAAAAATAACAATTAATATGTATAAATATAATATTTTTATAATTATTTTTTATTTATATTTTTAATTCAAATTATAATATATAAATTAATCTATTTTACAAAATGTATTTTCATTATCAAATATCAAATCCAGTTATAAAAATATCAGTGCATTGTACAGGTACAAATATGTATAACACTAAACACAATTAAATGCATCACCAACTTCAATTTTCAACCTTAATATATGAATTTAACAAAGAGTTTTTAAATGTGTATTAAAAGTTTCAAAAAATCTCCAATATTTAGTTCAGATAATTTTTATATGCTGTTAATGCAGGCATACAAAGTAAAAAAAGAACACATAATGCCGAAAGCAAGAGTTAAAATCAACGACTATAACTATAATTTAATATTGGGAGAAGTAACTTTCTTCTCTCTCCTCTCAGCATATTTCAATTTGGATTTTCCTTTAATTTAGTTTATCCAAACCAAAGAAGAAAGAAGTACCGTTATTCGTTATTCTATCGTGGGCTATACCGTTATCCAACCTTCACAAGGAAACTAAGATAACTAAATAAATGTAAGAAAAGTTATCAGTTTATCACACATAACAAATTTTGATTTAACTGCAGTTTTTTGTATTCTTGATATACTAGGTGTTTATACGGTAGTTATTTTCTCAGAATAACTTTTTGTAAGAGTGCATAAATTAAAATTATATTTTTAATCAATTCATATAATTATATTATTATAAATAAATTAGTTTTTTTAAAATTATTACAAAAGTAATTTCAATTTATTTATTATGAATATCCAATACACAATACTTTTTTTATTGTTAAATGGATTGAACTATCATAATTGATGTTTTAAAAGAAAAATATTGATCATATTAGAGAGGTGGTCAGTATTTAAATACAAATATGATATACGTAATAATATTCTATTTTAGCACTTTTTTTTTTAAATTTTATAGTAATTTTTATCATTTATATTTTTTTATTAATATAATATTACTTAGTAAGAATATTTAACTGTGAATATCTGTATATATATAATGCTGTATTATAATTCTTATCGAATCAAATATCTTTAGCTTATATTTATGTTTGTAAGTTTTTAATGATTATAATATTAATTTTCTTTTATTTAAATTTATATATTATTTTTTTAATAAGAGCAAAGGCTGTGATAGTATTTGATTGAGGGTCTTAACAATTTTTTTTTAATGATGTATAATTTTAATTAATATATTGTAATGCTTTTTAATGCAGTACGCTAACTTTGAATCAATTGATTATTTAAACGTTTTATATTTAGAAGTTTTTTTTTTTATTATATGTTTTGTTATTAATATTCATTTTTAAATAATCTAATTAGGACAAATATATTGAGCTAAATAGTTAAATATATTAGGACAAATATAAAATAATTAACTAACATGCTAGATTAAGAAAAAAATTCGCTTTTTTTTATGAGAAAAACTTGTTACAAACTAGATTTCAGGAAGTTATTCACTCTTTATTGATGATATAACATAGGATATTATTTACTCTTATAATAAACATTTAAAAAAATTACTTTTAACATACTTTTGTTTGATTAAATGTGTTAAAATATTTGGCCTATGAAGACTAATCTCTAATAAAAAATAGAAATGACATAAATTTCATTTATGAATAAGAGTTTAAATTTCATGTTATTGTTTTTCAAATTAAAACATGATGACAACTATCTCTTCTAAAATGACAGGTAATTATAGCTATTAATTTTTTATACCTTATATTAATAGAAAAGGGATTTTTCATTATATTGTTAAACTTAAATTGATTTGTTTTTCTACATGAATACTACTATGAATACTACTGTATCTTCCAGGGAAGAGATAATAATGTTTAAGTTAAAAATTAATATTATAGGTGGTCAAAATTAATCTTTAACAAATTAATATTTGAACTCGAGTTATGTTACATTAAATTTAAAATTAATACATTTAATACATTGCTTAATTTAATTTAATTTTGTGATAATGTGCTAATTTATTCTGCAGATGTTATTTATTTTTTCAGCATGAGAAGTGTGAGAAGAGAGGAGCAAAAAAAGGTTCGCAAAACGAAAATGTTTTGCATGTTAAGCGGAATCCAAAGGAGTGGGTTTCTTTTCCAGTTCTACCCAGCATTATGATTTAGTTTTCAGCTACACTTCCCTCTC
>Ga0099823_1002457_pt1 | contig 16740 bp, 9 predicted proteins | sample CowpearedBW_FD_76831 | JGI IMG/M metagenome (GOLD analysis project Ga0099823, IMG submission 76831) | Root nodule microbial communities of legume samples collected from California, USA - Cow pea red BW | ecosystem: Host-associated > Plants > Roots > Nodule | place: USA: California | collected...
AAAAAAAAAAATTAAAAAAAAAAATTTAAAAAAAAAAAAAAAAAAAAAAATAAAAAATATGTGTATTCTTTTTATATATTCTTTATATATAACTGGCGTATACATAGCACGACACATTTTATAAAATTGATGAGAATAGTGTAATGTTATTAAGTTAATATATAAAATAAATTTATATTTATTAAAAATAAAGTGAAATGTTAAAAATAAAGTGGAACGAATACAAAAATTACTTGTTGATAAATAAAAAAAAAAGAAGAAAAGAAAAAAAGTTTTATAAAAAATAGATAAACATAACCGTTAATTTTAAAAAATTAATAAATAATTATATTATAAATGATAGAATTGATATTGTGAAAGGTGGACACAAAAGAGAAAATCTTTTTTATATATTGTTATAAACTATAGATAAATAAAATTTTAATTATTGAAATAAAAGATATTATAAGTAATATTGTGTAAATAATTTGTTTATTATGAGTAATTATTTAAATTTTAAAAAATAGTTTTTAAAATGATAAATAAGTAAATAATTATTTATAATGAATAGTTATTTGAATTAGAAAAGGTATTTACTAATATGATAAAAATAAAAATAATTTTTATATTATGAATATTTATTTAAATTTAAAAAGTAATATTTATGAGGATAAAATTGAAAAAATAAAAGAGGAGAGGAAAGTAAAGAAGTGGGTTATCTTTATGTATAATTGTTTATATATAGTTGGCGAGATAACAAATTTTAGTTTAAACTATTATCTAAAATAAAAATATCAATAATACGATATCTTATGATAATAATATTATGAAAATAAATCTTATGAAAATAAAAACAACTTTTTTAATGAGACTGAATTTAAAAAGCCGAAATTTATAAAATATCTATTGAATCTCTTTGTTATTAATTTAATGACATTGTAAGCCCAACTTGACAATATCATAATGAAGCAGATTTTAAACAAGTATATTTAATTCTATATTAATTGAAAGGTTTTTTAACGAAAAGTTCAACCAAAAATGTACTTAAGGAAACCCTAAGCATTTATGCCCCTTTGCATTTTCATCCCAACCTTCTACAATTACTGTGCCTTTCTCTCACCCTTTTTTATTTGCATCGATAATACGTTTCAGACTTTTGTCCAAGTAGCAGTTTCAACGCTCTCGCTCCATCTCTCAGAGGCATACATTATTTGCTTGCAAAGGTGTGTTCATTTGTTTTGTTCAAAAACATGAAACCGTCGTTCTCCAATGTCACCATCATCACCACGCATTCATTGCCTTGAATGTGCACTCATCATATTATAAGATTTTACTCGTTTATGCAATTTAATTAGTGGACTTTCTGACAATTAATAATCCAGTGTCTCAATATTTTAACCTAGTCAATCCCAAAAGTCCAGGTTTGATCTCAGAACACTAACAACCTTAGTCACTTTCCATGAAACCATACTTCTGCAATGTTTGGATATCCCTTTCCAACCAAACAAAAAGAATTTTACACATTGCAAAGCATAAAATGGTAATTATAATTTATAAGGAAGTATTTTACTATAACTAAAGATGTATTTAATAGAAAATTTTGAATTATTCTTTTATATAATTATGTTAAATATTCAGATTTTATAATTTATAGTGACCCTATTAACTTTAACAGGACTGTCCTTTGTAAAAATGTTGAATTTTTTTCTGTACAAAGAAATTACTGTGAATGTGAACATTGAACAAACTGTGAATGTGAACATGGAACATAGCCCACCTAACCAGAAGTCAGCAGTAGTACTGTCCTAGTTTTAGTACAAACGTAGACATAAGACATGTTACTTTTACTGTTCATCAACTTGAATTAAAATAACCTTTCCAACCACATTCATTAAGTACATTTTATATTCGGGTCTATGCATTAACTTTATTTTAATGGTTAACCTCATGGAAGAAGATAAATAAATAATTTTGGTGTGTGAACATTAAATTTACTTACTTTGTTTTCTTGGACTTTGATCCGATGCATAAATGTATAATTATTCAACTGTGCAGAACCAGCCTGCACAATAAAACAGTAAGGTACAGAAAACAAAGGATTTTAACCAATGAAACCAGAGAAAAACAGAGGCTCTTTTACCAAGGTGACCCCATTTGTCCTACTCTTGGACTGCACATTTTTGTTTAGTTACATGTGTTTGTTTTCTCACAGTTCCATTGATATATATATTTCTGTTGGCAGAGAAGGGTGAAAATGAAAATTGAATCATTCAAGATCAAGATGTTAAATTTCCTGACCAAAAAGGATAAAGCTTGCAGGGAAGAACATCCTATGGACCTGAAGGAAGTCTTTTCGAAGTTTGCGGAAGGAGGGAGCCAAATGAACAAGGATCAGCTTCTTCGGTTCATTGAGGAGCAGCAGGGAGATAGTATCAGCGCAGAAGAGGATTTGGATAAAATAGTTGAGGATTTTTTTGTAGCACGGAGTTGTAGTTCTAGCTCTAAAACCAGATCTGCAAAATTTCCTGATGTGTACAGTAAAGAAGGGTTAACTCTCAATGACTTCGTGGATTTTCTCCTTCTGCATGATTTCAATGCTGCCTTGAATGATAAGGTTTGCTTTCTCTGACTGTTTTAGGACTCACAAACTGAAGCAGATAGTTTCTTGAAGATGCCAACAGTCTGTTTCCTGGTTTATTAATTATTTGCACAATGCTAAACTCTACCTTGTTTTGTCTTGCTTTGTTTATTTTCTGGTTTCTACGTTCTTCATTTACATGTCATAGATCGACAAGTGGACACAATTTACAGAATTTTGCTATATATAACTTGATGTATTGCAGAAAATTGTCTGGTCACGGGATAGTGTGTGGAGCGCAGAGATTTTGCTGCACACAGAAACGTGTGCTTATCCAAAAACATTCTTAAATCATAGAAGTTTATAGCAGCATATGTTCTTTGTTTTATGTGCTCTCTTTTATTGTGATTATCAGTAGTTTGCATTGGACTTTCTAAATGGGTTTCTAAATTTTAACCTTTCCTGACAATTAATAAGAAATCATATATGTTTCCAGGTACATCATGATATGAATGCTCCCATGTCACATTATTTTATGTATACGGGACACAATTCCTATCTGACTGGGAATCAAATTACTAGTGAGAGCAGTGACGCGCCAATTATCGAGGCTTTGAAACAAGGTGTACGAGTAATTGAACTAGATTTATGGCCATCTAAATCTGCAACTAAAGATGGCATTAAAGTGGTTCATGGAAGGTACTAGCTGGTTATTACAACCATATCTAGTGAGAGTTCTTAGTAGAGGAAAAAGAAAAGAATAAGTAGTTCGTCTTATAGAGTTGGATGATTGTTTTCTTACACATATATTTTTTCTCAATGCAGGACTTTTACCAGTCCAGTTGCCGTACGCAAATGTCTACAATCCATAAAGGAATATGCATTCTATAAATCAGATTACCCGGTAATTCTTACTTTGGAAGACCACCTAAAACCAAAACATCAGGATAAATTTGCAGAAGTAAGCACTCATTGTCATTTACTCTCTAAATAAGAAAATAAAAACTAGGGATCTAAACCATTTTGTATTGCTTTTTATTTTTCTCTATTCATGCAGATGGCATTTGAAATATTTGGAGAGATGCTTTATTGTCCCCCAACAGAGCCTTTGACAGAATTCCCCTCACCAGAATCATTAAAGAAACAGATAATTATATCAACCAAACCGCCAAAGGAATATCAGCAATCTGATAGTATCAGCAAAAGCAAAGCTGGGCCAAATGGATGTGAAAACCCTGAAGAACAATTTTTGGAACTGAAATTGTCAGATTCAGTGTCTAAAATGATAACTGGGGACAAGGTCAGAGAAAAATACTTCTTTCATCACTTTTAAACAAGGTGTAAAAGTAGAGAAAATAAAATTATATATGCTAAACCAAAGGAGAAATTTCAATTGTTAGTCCTTTGAATTCACGTTTTCTCTTTTGACAGCAGAATGCAAGTGGTGCAGATCGGGAAAATATAAACACAACCAATAGCATTCTAAACAAACAAGTTGTATTGCGATACAAACACTTGATCACAATCCATGGTGGGAAATCAAAAGGTTCCATCAAGGATCAACTAAAAGATGATACTAAAGTTAAACGGCTGAGTTTGAGTGAGAAGAAACTAAAAAGTGCTTCTGAGTCTCATGGAGCCGACCTTATTAGGTACCTATCAAACTTATTTGAGCGTTAACAGTAGCTGAACCATGGTACACTTACGCACGATTTGATAGAAATTGTTATCCTTTCCAGGTTCACACAGAAAAATATCCTCAGGGTTTATCCAAAAGGAGAACGTGTCAAATCCTCAAATTTCAGGCCACATTTAGGGTGGATGTATGGAGCTCAGATGGTTGCATTCAATATGCAGGTTGGAAATTCATGACAGATCAATAAAGCAAAGTCTCAGATAAAATGGTGTATCAACACATTTTAATTTTTATGTCATGGTGTCAGTGCAATATAATATGCATGTTGAAGTCTTATAGTGTGATTGTTATAGAAAATGTGTCAAGAAGTATTCTTGGGTTAAAAGCAGAGTCTTTATCCAAATATACCAGAATATCGGGAATATAAACCTTTCCGGCATTAACACTTGTTGTCTTATGACAGGGGCATGGAAAATCACTCCGGTTGATGCAGGGAATGTTCAGAGCAAATGGAGGGTGTGGCTATGTTAAAAAACCTGAATTTATAATCCGAACACTTCCAAATGATGAGGTGTTTGATCCTAAAAAACCACTGCCGGTGAAGCAGATCTTAAGAGTAAGCACATCCCTATTCACTTTGCTAAAAGGAAATTGAGTTGTTTCATAACATCTGCACATTTTCATATTCAACAACAGGTAAAAGTCTACAAAGGAGATGGTTGGCGTTTAGATTTCAGTCCAACACACTTCGATCGATTCTCTCCACCAGACTTTTACACAAAGGTAAGTTGCACAATTATCTCATAGATTTGGAGCAATATTGTTGCAAACTCAGGTGAACCTAATACATGAGTAATATATTTATCTCTTGAAAATTGAAAATTGATGATGACTACTGTTACCCAGAAGAAAGTGTGAGTGTTTGAAGAAATTGTTGAACAGGTGTGCATTGTTGGAGTGCCAGCTGATTGTGTGAAGAAGAGAACGGTTGCAAAGATGGATACATGGTATCCTGTTTGGGATGAAGAGTTTAAATTCGACTTGAGGGTCCCTGAGCTTGCTTTACTTCGGATAGAAGTGAAGGACGAAGATAAGGGAAAAGATGACTTTGCAGGACAAACTTGTTTGCCAGTAACAGAGCTAAGGCAGGGATTCCGGTCAGTCCCTCTGTTTGATCCCAAGGGAAAGAAACTGAAATCTGTCAAACTTCTAATGCGCTTCAAGATTGAAACTATAAATAACTTGTAGGTATCACTCTTTTAAATATTTTGTATTGTTGTAAAACACAATCCACGGAAACCAAGCTAGAATCAGTGACATCACATGGTTCGTGTTTGTAGTTTATACAGTTAAATGAATTATAGCATGTCGCTAACTTAATTTTAGCTTTAGCTGCTGTTCATCAAATATTCAATCTCGTCAAAATAAACCAGCCCTTTTGACTATATTTTCAACCCTTGTGTTGCATGAATTTGTTTAAAGTGATTCTTTTTTTAATATAATTAAAGTTAAATAAATTTTTAATCTTTAAACTTTATTGTGGATTTCTAAACTTCAAAAATTAATATATATAGTCTTCATAAACCCAACACGGTTAAATTATTTGACGTGTCAAGTTAGTTCCTGATTGAGGTTTAAACTGTCGTATCATTTGATATTATTCAACTCAAATGTTGTAATATAAAGATCTTTAATAAGTAAATTTATTAAGTTAAATTTATTATATTTATTATTTTTAAAGTTTAAAAACAAAAACATATCATATATTCTACTATCAAATTTATGAACTAAAAATATTTTTAATCCTTATAATTATATATTTTATATTTTTTAAATTGAAATTTCATTGAATATTGTATATCATATATAATATCATGTAGTTCAGTTTTTTAAAAAAAAAATAAAAAAAAAGTATTGGATAAATAGATAAAAAAATCTATTTTGAAGTTGAAGTTTAAATTATGTTATTGGGTTGTTATAATCAATATAATAATTGCTTAAAAACTATATTTACAACTATAGTGCGTAATTATTATATTAATAAAATATATATATTTTTATTATGGTTGAAAAAACAAAATATTTTATTTTTGAAATCGATGAATTAAAAGTTTTAAGCTAAATTATTTTTATTTAGTTTAAAACTATTATAATCTCACTCGTGGATGTATATATTTTTATATTATAGTTTCAACTAAATATATACTTTTTTCCCCAAATACTAACGGTTTATTATGCTTTTATAGTGTTCATGATTAAAATCTCACAAAGAATGATTGTTTGTACTCAAGTTTTGTGGCGTAATATATTAGAAGCTGTAATTGTTTCAATAAATATTACTGATTAAATTAATTATCTGTTAATGATAATTTTGATTGAATAAAATCAAGTTATTCAAATCTCCTTTATAGGACTTTATTATAAAGACTTATAGATACGATACAAAAGTATTCTTTTATTAAACATTATAATTGTAGAGAAAATTGTAAACTTTTTTTTGAATTATACATATTTTTTTCCAAGAGTTCAAGTGTCTTTTAAATATAAAAAGTGAAGTTATTTTTAAAAAATATATATCTTTATATATTTCAAATATAATATATTAAAAATTTAAATAATACATATTAAGACATAGACATTTAAAAATATTTCTCCTGCTAACAAGTGTATACATTTATAAAGTTACTCTAACTCTAAGCATTAACTATAATAAACAATTTGTTCAATATTAATAAATTTAAGTTGTTTACAGATTAAAGATTATTAAGAATATAAATATCCGTTGAATTTAGTAAACATAAGAAAGTTAAGTGATATTTAAAGAAAAACATAACGCAAACTTTATTAGAAGTGTTATAATATCTTAGATGGTTAACTTATAATTTATTAGTGTTAAATCTTCCTATTATAAATCTTTAAAAAAATTTAAACTAAAAAGTTAGACAATTAAGATCTTGACAAGTGACTTTATTAAAATATAAGACGCATAAGAAAATCATCTAAAAAAATAGATATGCTTAGTTTATATATTTTGAGAAAGCAAATTATTATAGCATTGTAATATTTGTATTTAGTTTGCATAGACTTTAAACGTTTCTATTAACAGTGGTTTATTATTTATAAACTAACTTATAACTCACAATTATTATGAATAAATAATATAAATAAAAATAAAAATATATATTTTTAATTTTTTATATTAAGAGATGATTCTATTGGTTTATAAAATAATTAAATTTTGAAACTTCAGAATTGAATGGTGTAATAAATTGTATTGATGTGTACAAATTGATTATTTGTGAATGTTGAATATTATTAAAGCAAATAAGTGGTAAGTAAGAACTTAAATTTCTATGGTGATGTTAATTGAGGATTAAATTTAAAGATATAGACGACCGTTCAAGTCTCTTTTGTTGATTAAATAAATTGAAACTTCAAGATTTGATTCTACCATCTAATTTCCTTGTTTGATTCTGTGTTCTTGAGTTGTAATCTTTATATTTATTAGTACGTAACTGATTTTTTTACTTTTAATCTAGAATAAAATGTATATATAAATCATTTTAGGTGCTTGTTGTAAAAGGTTCAGTGAGAAAGAGGATTTTAATGAATTTAAAATACTTTTAACGTATTAAAATGTTGTTTCAATGTGCTTGAAACAAATACAAGAGCCTTTTTATGAATTAAAAAAACATTTTTATTAATTAATTTCACTTAAGCCTTTTAATTTATTATATGTTTTAATGTTGTTTCAACTTGTTTGAAATAAAAAGAAGAGCATTTTGATTAGTTAAAAGAACATGTTAATTAAATAATTTCACTTAAGCCTTTTAATTTACTATATATTTTAATCTACAAACTTTAATTTATTAAAACCAGCAAAGACAACTCTTTTAATTATTTGAATGAATTAAAATCGTATTTGTTTTTAATCTTGAATTTGTGTTAGAAAGAAAACTCCATGTCATTAACTTGTAATTAGTCCTCTGAACCATAAGCTTTTGCTGGGACCGCATCTAGTTCCTATATTTCACCAAAAACGACTGAAAAGCATTTCTCATCAACCTTCATTAAAATTTCTGACTACGACATGGCTCCTAGGCAATCAAACATCATGCGTTGCATAATTCCAACCTAAAATGTTAGATAACAATAAATGTTTGAAATAGGATAAAAACTATTGTTTGGATGAAAGAAATGGGATGGAAATAATTACAAAGAAAATAGAGAACAAATAAGTTAAACAGATAAATTTTGTGAATATTTAATTGTTTGATAATGTATAAATAAATAAAAGATAGACAAAAAAATATTGTAATAGTAAAGTAGTTTGGTTATTTTATTAAAAAACAAAAAGAGAGACAAAAATACGAATAGAATAAATGAGATTTCTCATTCCTAATATATATTTTTTTGAAAGATTTAAGTTGATCAACTAAGGTGATCTATAGATCATGTGAAATTATTTTGAAAAAGATATTTTAAGATGTCATCAAACACTTAACTATTGATTGTGTAAAATTACTTCAAATAATATCCCTAAAGATATGGTTGAACACTTAGTCACTGCCATCCGGACGTGTCGAACGATATTGTCTGATATCATTATTTGAATTGTTCATAAAATTTTATTATAATTATTTATACAATTTATGTGTTGAGTCATTCGGTCCGCTGGCCGAACAACACCTATCTTATTCATTTAATTGTCTAGATTAATATAGATATATTAACATGTTAGTAAGCAAAATTTAAAGTAATTGGACTGAGATTAGACAGATTCTAGTTATGAATCCATGAAAAAAAAATTATAAATACTAATAAAAAATATGATTGATAAAACTTTTATCTTACATCAGTTACAACAACATTTACTTTGACCGCTAGCTAATTATTTTATTTTTGAATTCCAAATTTATGTTTAAAATTAGATCGTAGACTTGGGTGTAAAAACAATCTTTTATTACGATTTTTTATTGAACTATTTGGTAAAAGAAAAAAGGTACGGTGATTGATTTAATTCTAGATTTATCGGCCGACACTAAAACCTATATTCAACGATTCAACATGTTAAAAATTGGTAAGACCAACTAATAAAATATTTATATTTTATTGATTAGCTCAAGACCGGTCGTTAAAATTCAAACCATAATATCTAGCCTGAATTAATCAGTTACATATTTAGTAATCTTATTTTTAAATATATAAAAAATGTAAATCATTATTGAACATGTATATTAAATATTCACTTTTTTATATTCTACGTGTTGAAACATTATCCATTATTTTAAAATTATACACCAAAAGTAGAAAATTTCTTTAAAGCTTTCAAACCTTTTCATAAATTTTATGTGGCGGAGAAAAAAAATGTTTGAACAGTAATTATAATTTATTTTTGAAAATATTAAAAATAAATATTTTTCCATAAATGGCCGTGCGTGTCCTTCGTTACTGTCCTGATGTAACCTTCACACTCACACGCATTATATTACAATTCCATTAATGTGATCGCTTTGATCGCCATTTCTTTTCTGAAACACACCAAATCCAAGAACGCTCTCTCATCTATTTTATTCATGCGATTAGATTAGGTTTTTTTTAACCATGGCCACCCACAACTACAAAGTCTTCAGCTGCTTCAACAGAAAGTTCACCATCACCGAACCAAAACCACCGCCCGACGTCCAAAAAGCCTTTTCTGAATTCTCTGACGGCGCCTCCTCCATGTCCGCCGAACACCTGCTCCGGTTCCTGGCGGAGCATCAGGGCGAAGTGGACTGCACCGTTTCCGATTCCGAGCAGATCCTCCAGCAATCGAGGAAAGAGGACGGGGAAACTGGATTCGATCTCCACGACTTCTTCCATTTCCTGCAAGAGAACGATTTGAACGTCCCCTTGAAATCTCAGGTGAGTTCTTGTTACTCCTCTTTGTTTCCCAGAAAAGTTAAGTTTCCAATCCTTTTCTTTAGGATCATACATTTTTGCCCTATTCAACGTCATGATTTGATTTATTTTACTAGCCGAAATACAAAAGAACCACCAAACAAGAGAAAAAACAGATAGATTTAATTAGACTCCTTTTCTTTAGTTTTTTTTTTTTTTATGTGTAATTTGAAAAAATATAAAGGAATTAAAATATGATCTAGATTAACTTGTGTTTGAGGGAATGTTTGTAAAATTAATTTTGAATGAAAATATTTTTTTAATTAAAATTTATTTAAAGGGAAATAGTTTATATTTCAATATTTTTAAGTTAACAAAATAAGATAATCTCTTTGGATAAATTTCTTTGATAAAAAATAAAAATATAGAATAGGTTAAATTTCTTCATAAATTAAAATTAATTTACGTACTTTGAAGATGTTAAACAATGTTTTATGAAAAAAATACATAAATCAAATAATTTAATATATATTAAAATCTCAATTTAATTTATCTCCGTCTATATATTTATTAAAAAGTTTATGCATTCAAGTCTAGTCCAATATATTTTTCACTATCGAGAACAAATATGGCATCAAAAATTGATTTTACTGGTGATTTTTTCGTACTTTCTTCTGTTTTGCATTAACAGCGCAATTCACACTTATATGAGCTAATATTTAAAAATTTGGGTCCTCTTTAAAAAATTATCAAACGATATTGGTTTATTACGTCATACTTTGAATTATTTTTGTACAATGACGCATACTGCTCTTATAGATAAGAACTGGGACCATGTAAACAAAATAATTATGAATATGTTTGGAAAAAGTTGACTATGTTGCTTTAGTACTTTTATTTAGGAAAGTGAAAACTAATGTTCGTTGGCTTTGAAATGTAATCTTAAAAATATACATTTTATCGATTGCTTAGTGACGATGACTTAACACAAAAATTAGAAGTGGAGAATCTAAATTATTTACCTCATATTAAATGTATCATGTCACATGACTCTTCAAGTGTCACCAAATTCCATAAATTTATAATAAATCTATTCAAGTGTCATAAAGTTATAATAAATATAAACACAAATAAGTAATACGACATACTTTAACATTTTATTTAATTTGAGACTTAAATCATTATCATACTATAAGAAAGAATCTTAGTGTGAGTTAAGAGAAATTTTATACATACACCACACTTCACTAGGTTTAGAGGGATAAAAAATCTCACTTCATCCACACATGATGACTTAGTTTACATGATTTAGACTATGAGATACCGAAGAGATCTTTATTATACTAGATTATTCACTTGATACATATTGATGTAATTTTGGTTAACTCAATTAATATAATCAAAAAGACAACATATCATACACTAAATCAAGCCTTATTTAAATTCATACACTGATTAATCATCATTACACAACGTTTTCAAGATAAGCCATCCAAATTCATAAAATTTTATCACGAATTTTTCTTTTGAACAAATATTATACTAAAAATCGATTTTTTTTTTCCGGTTTGAATGAGAATTATTTGTTTGAGCAAAAATCATTTTAGAAACAAAGTCTTGTCTTGATTTGATTTTTGCTTTATATCGAAATCTAAGACGATTTTGTTTTAATTTTTGTTTGAGTGAAAATTCATTATTTAAATAGAAATCATATAGATCTTACACATAAATTCAATAACAACATAATACTATATCAAAGGCAATCTATTTAGTGAAATATGAATTCAATTTCATATAAATATTTCTTTATAACAATTAAAATTATAGTATATCTTTATATTCCTAACTCTTACAAAAAATTCAAGTAAACTAAAATGAAGTAAATTAACTTAACTCTTTAAAAGTAAAAATACTTCAAGCTTCTAACTCAAAAAATAATCAAAGTACCAATTAAAAATAATTTTAGAACTTAGTTGAGATGATCAAAGTTTTCAGGTACTAAAACTAGGAAAGATTGAAAAGATTCATTTTTTTACAAAAAAAAAAAATGAACTTTACTTCAAAAACTAATTAGACGTGTCTTCATGGTAAGATCATTGTGAAAGAAAGATAAGAATGAAAGTAAGAATTGAAGAGAGGGAACAGAAGAGTTAGAAAAAGTATCGACGACAGCGGAGAGTGTATGTGTGTTTGACAATATTAGTTCCAGCAATAAAAATGTATATCTATCTTGATGAGTATAATCTGTGTTTTGTTACTGTCCAAGTAATGGATACACTTACATAAACTCTTGTAATGTCTCAAATATTAATTATATAATTTTTTTTTTTGCAAAATAAAAATCATTACGAAAAGATATCAATAATTTAATGTTAAATCTTAGTATAGACTACCACCAGATAATAATTATACTATTGAATATTCGCAATTGATATATATATTCACGTGTTAAACGATAAGAATAAATAAAAATATAAAAAATAGCAAAAATGATTAAATGCGTGTTTTAAAAATAATTTAATTCGATAAAATTGATAATCACGTTTCCTAACATGCAATATATCACTTAAACAAAATCACAGAAAGAAAAATATATATTTGAAGCTGTGTTAAGAGATAATGTATTGAGTAATTTTAATAGATAACATACGTATCTTAATAATTTTAATAGCAAAAGGATACATTCTTCACAAGTGATCAAAGAAGACGATGAATCTATATATTTTTTTCTTAGTGAATATAATATATAATGTGTAAATCGTGTATGCATATTTCTGAAGGCTAAGTAACACTGAATGATAGGGTTTTGTTTTGTGTGCCTACTATGTAGGAGACAGTTTTATGCTGTATTTAAGTGGGTATCATGAGTCATGAATAAGATGACATAATGAACCCCAACAACAACAAGGCAGGATGGAAATTAATCGAGGAATAGATGGAAAAATAAGTAGAAAGCAGAAGAGGTGATGATTTCATTGATAAAAATTAGTATTCACACACAGTTTCCTTCTCTCCATACCCTGTTTTCAAATCCAGCAAATCCCCAGGAATATTTGGAAGAATTGTTGCATATACTGCGCACTGTCCCAATTTGTCTTAAATTGCCATCTATTGCAAGAATCTCTCATGATTTGGTTCAAACTTTAGGAATTGTGGTGTTTGATTTGTTAATTCGACAACGATAAATGAACAATCAACATGAGCAGTAAAATATGGAAGGAATCTCATTCAATAAGTATCAAGTACAAAATTAGTGGTGCATTGTGTATTTATTTATTTTGGTGAAATTAATGTTGTCTTATTCTTTTGCTACGTATATGTTTCGTCTTCCGATTTCCATGGGGAGTAATTTTGGGTTTTAATGCATATTTGCTACATGATATGAATACAACCTAACTATTCCAGGTCCATCATGATATGAATGCTCCAATATCACATTATTTCATATACACTGGGCACAATTCCTATCTGACAGGGAATCAACTGAGCAGTGACTGCAGTGATGCACCAATCATAAAGGCTTTGCAACGAGGTGTGCGAGTAATTGAACTAGATTTATGGCCAAATTCAAATAAAGATGATATCGATGTAGTTCATGGAAGGTGCAGCTGATCCTCAGTTCAATTGATTGACCTTTCAAATATTTCGATCTTTGTAGTTTTTTGAGATATTTATTGTGCAGCAATATTGTAAAACTACTTACAGAATGTTCTTTTGAATTACTGCAGGACTCTTACCACTCCTGTCTCACTCCTCCGATGTTTGAAGTCCATAAAAGAGTATGCCTTTGTTAAATCTCAGTACCCACTCGTTATAACTTTAGAAGATCACCTTACTCCAGATCTTCAAGCTAAAGTTGCAAAGGTAGGACTCCTTTTTATTCCCCTCCCCAAAAGCATCTACTTCACATCCCTATTTTATTAGGTGTTGAATGCTGATTTTCCATCTTCTTATACGTAGATGGCCACCCAAGTGTTCGGAGAATTGCTTCATTATCCTCAGACAGATTCCCTGACGGAATTCCCCTCACCAGAATCATTGAAAGGTCGAATTCTTATATCAACAAAACCTCCAAAAGAATTTCTTGAATCCAGTGAAAAGGAATCAGCTGAGGAGGTTTCCTCATTGCGAGAAAATGCTGATGAACAAAGAACTGATAATAAGGTGAGCATATTGACAAAAGTTGATTCATAGTTTTTCCCTAAATCCATAGAATTGAGATTTATGACCTTCTGATAAAAGCATCTTTAAGTAAACAGGGGAAGATAAGAAAAATTATTAAACTTTTCAAAGTTTCTTAAGAAACGTGTAGAGTCTCTCTCTACAAGGCTTCATCTTTTATTCATTTATTCAATAGTTCTGTGGGTTGATGGTTTCCATCACTTTCTACCTAAATTTTAAGTTCCCAACCACTTGAGCTATGTTATGTTATATTATATGCTCAAGTGGCATTTGATTTTTATAATTTTATAATTTTATATGCTTTGCATGTTTATGTAATCCTTTCCCTCCTAACTGAGGATGATTTGAATGCATATATGATGAAAAATCCCTTTAACAGAGTGCACCTGAGTACAAACGCTTGATTACAATCCATGCTGGGAAACCGAAGGGTGAAATACAGGATGAATTAAAAGCTGCTGGTAATGTTAGGCGCTTAAGCTTGAGTGAGCAAGCACTTGAAAAGGCTTCTGAATCTTATGGAGCTGATGTAGTCAGGTAGGTTTCTAACGGTGAAGTTTCGTAATGGCAAATGCAAATATTTATATATTCGGTAGTTTAAAACTTCCTAACTATACGACATACTTTTATACCTTTTTATAGATTCACGCACAACAATATTCTCAGAGTGTATCCAAAAGGAACACGTCTCAACTCCTCAAATTACAAACCACACATAGGGTGGACGTACGGAGCTCAGATGGTTGCGTTTAACATGCAGGTTCGAGATTAATGATCATCGTTTCCTTTTTTCAAAGGGTTATTTACTCTACAAAAATTATTATCTGTACTACACGTAGTATGCAGTATATTTATTATATGTGAACTTTAAAGCATGAAACTAATGAACCAATGTTAATTCTTTTGACAATTCTTTATTGTAAAGCAATCTTACATGCTTATGGAAATAGAATGAGCTGCGTGTGTCGATGTCAATGTACATTATTTCTATGCTTAGCCTTTAACAACGATACTGACATCTGCTGATATGGTGTTGCCTTTATTAGGGGCATGGTAAATCACTTTGGTACATGCAAGGAATGTTTAGATCAAATGGAGGGTGCGGTTATGTGAAAAAGCCTAACTTTCTAATACAAAAAGGTCCACAAGATGAGGTTTTTGATCCTAAAATAGCATTGCCAGTGAAGAAAACATTAAAGGTGAGATATTATATACAAAAGCAAAACATTTAGTTTGGTGACATGTTATGTTCTGAACATATTCCTCTGCCTGTAGGTAAAAGTCTACCTGGGGAAAGGTTGGAGCTTAGATTTCAGCCCATCAGACTTTGATAGTTACTCACCACCAGACTTTTACGTTAAGGTGAGGTTGGCAATCATGCTAATATTGCAGATTGGGAAGTACGAATATCACAATTGAAATAGTTGAACTTTCCTTGGTGTGAGGAGACATTTTACAATTGGATTTATTATTTGCTTAGTTTATATTTGTGTTAACCTCCTCTACAATTGCATTTAAGACTACTTAAGGGATTTTATATACTTCTGATCAGGCTACTTCGTAGGCCATGACTAGAATTTTGATAGAAGCGATACAAGCAAGTTTATTATCCATATCCTAAGAATTTGATCAATTCACACTCAGGTTTGTATCGTTGGAGTTCCGGCTGATATGATCAAGAAGAAAACAAGTGTAATTTCAAATAATTGGTTTCCTGTATGGAACGAAGAGTTTGATTTCCCTTTGACTGTTCCAGAGCTGGCCTTGCTCCGCATAGAAGTTCGAGAAGATGATAAGCATCAAAAGGATGACTTCGGTGGACAGACGTGTTTGCCAGTCTCAGAACTAAAATCTGGATTCCGATCTGTCCCTCTGTATGATGAAAAGGGTGACAAATATAAATCTGTGAAGCTTTTAATGCGATTTCAGTTTAGATGAATTATACCATCAGCCTTATAATAATCTGATATAATGGATATGAGGTCGTTGTAATGATAATTATCTTTATCATTAGTCGCTTACTTGCAATTGTATTTTTGGATTTACTGTGTAATGTTTTCTGCATCATCAAACAACAAACATCGTAAATGAGTGTCCTTTTACGATGCACTACTGATCTGCTTTTTTCAACATTATTATGGTTACTACAGTGGTTCCAAAGATTGGTCTATTACCAGTATGATTGCTAAAAATCCAGTTCCAACGTCTTGACAGTATTTTGCTAACTTTTATCATAGATTCTTATGATGGTTTAGAGCGGACACAGGTCATAGAACATATTTTTCTTTTTCTTTCACCAAGAAAATATCACATTACATTTTCTTTTGGAGGCATATCATCATCACATATTGTTGAAAATATATTACTTAATATCTTTTTTATTTAAATTAGTTTTTAGAAAATATTTCAGTTTTAGAGATATGTGTGAGTTTTAGAAATTTGTTATTATTTTAGATTAGGAGTGAGATATTCTAAATATTTT
>Ga0099823_1002458_pt1 | contig 16734 bp, 10 predicted proteins | sample CowpearedBW_FD_76831 | JGI IMG/M metagenome (GOLD analysis project Ga0099823, IMG submission 76831) | Root nodule microbial communities of legume samples collected from California, USA - Cow pea red BW | ecosystem: Host-associated > Plants > Roots > Nodule | place: USA: California | collected...
AGAAAGCATGCATGTTAGAAGTAGTGTTTAGTAAATATTTTCTTTTAAAATAAGAAAAAAAGAAAATCCAGTAGCAGATCGAGTGAGCGGTGTTCTTCCTTACAGTGGTATCGGCGCGGAGGCAGAGCAGAGGAACGATGGCGGCGGCGGCGGCGGCGTCGCAGGGGTATCACCAACCTTCGACAATCGAGGAAGTGAGAACCCTATGGATTGGGGATTTGCAGTATTGGGTGGACGAGGCTTACCTCAGCCACTGTTTCGCCCACACCGGCGAGGTTCTCTCCATCAAAATCATCCGCAACAAGATGACGGGCCAACCCGAGGGTTACGGTTTCGTCGAGTTTGTATCCCACGCGGCAGCGGAGCGCGTGCTCCAGACCTACAACGGCATGCAAATGCCCGGCACCGAACAGACCTTCAGGCTCAATTGGGCCTCTTTCGGCATCGGTGAGCGCAGGCCCGACGCGGGCCCAGAACATTCCATCTTCGTGGGCGATCTTGCGCCCGACGTAACCGATTATCTTCTCCAAGAAACCTTCCGGGTCCACTACCACTCCGTTCGCGGCGCCAAGGTCGTCACGGATCCCAACACGGGCCGCTCCAAGGGCTACGGCTTCGTGAAATTCTCCGACGAGAACGAACGCAACCGCGCCATGACCGAGATGAACGGGGTTTATTGCTCCACCAGAGCCATGCGCATTAGCGCCGCCACGCCCAAGAAAACCACCGCTGGTTACGCCGCGCCCGCGCCTGTCCCCAAACCGGTGTACCAGATTCCGGCGTACACTGCGCCGGTTCAAGCTCAACCTCCGGAGTATGATGCTAATAACACTACCGTGAGTTAGTTATGCAAAAGATGGACCAAAGAATAAAAAATATACACATATGCGTGTTTATATTATGTATGTGTGTGTGATTTTCATTGTCTCGGAATGTTTCACTGACATGACTTCTTTTTGCAGATTTTTGTTGGTAGTTTGGATCTTAATGTGTCTGAAGAGGAACTGAAGCAAAACTTTCTGCAATTTGGGGAAATTGTTTCTGTTAAAATTCCGCCTGGCAAGGGATGTGGCTTTGTTCAATTTGGGACTAGGTTCTCTTCTATTTCCCTAGTCTTTTGAACATGTTTTAGTTCGAAAAAATAATTGTCTATGTTTTTCTTGTGGCATCAATCTTTATTTATTTGTACTTATTTATTGAATATTGATTGTATTGTATTGTATTACACACTGGTTCTTGTGTTTACCGATCCCATATCTTGTGCCTGCTGCAGAGCATCTGCTGAAGAAGCTATTCAAAAAATGCAGGGAAAGATGATAGGCCAACAAGTGGTCAGGATTTCTTGGGGTAGGACCCTAGCTGCTAGACAGGTGATTTTACTTTTAGAAATGATCCCTTGCTTGATAATTTTGTATTTATTTAAAGGTTTTCTTGCTGTAGCCTCGTGCATTTGTGATACATTATGAATTACAATCTGTATAGTCTTTCAAAATATCTAGGTTGTTAATATAGCATCAACTACATGGTTTTGGATTCTCCCGAACATTTGTGAGATCGTGAAGGTGATCTTCGGTGATGTGTGAATGCCTGATGAGAGAGGGATTTTGAGAACTTTTAAATGAACTGGTAGAAAAGAATGAAAAAAAAAGTTATATTGTAGAAATCATGTGCAGAAATTATTACTAAATGGTTAGTTAAAACTGCAAACTGTCATGTAGATCTTATTTGGGAATGTATTTATTTATTGGGAGGATGACAAATTAGTGTTTTATCAAACGTGTTTATCTTTATGTATGTTTTTTAACAATAGCAACCCCCATGAGACAACTATAAGTTTCATTTTAACTTTTACCTAAGCATTTAGTCCTCTTGTGTTGTAAATCTGAATTATCATCCTTGAATGAAAACATTTTTAGTTAGGAACTATAAATGAAGGATGATAGCATCTTTAAGAGCTATATTGTTAAATGAGATTATTTATTAGGAGTTATTCTCACTCTCCTTGAATAACAAGGTTTATCCTTGTTTCTATATATCAAGCATTTAATTTTTTTTTTGTTTCCTTGCTATATATTTCATAATTTTTATTAAATTTGATTTGATTTTTCAGTTAGTCCAAAATAATGTTCTTCTTAATCATCCCAAGCCACTCTCTTTTTTTAAAAAAAAATAAAATTGTAAATTGAATTCAATATTTTAAAACATATTATCAGCAAATAAAAAACACCTTGTCTCATACTAAAATATAGTTTCTATTTAAAAAAATTTATTTATACAAGTTTTAATTATAATGTAATTTATAATTGTTGTAGGAATTACCTGCTGGGTGGGGACAACAGATGGATCCAAGTCAATGGAATGCGTACTATGGGTATGGGCAGGGTTATGAAGCATATGCTTATGGGGCAGCTCAAGATCCTTCATTGTATGCATATGGTGCATATGCTGGCTATGCACAGTATCCCCAACAGGTATTCCATTTAATTTTAAATTTAGTATTCTTTGCATAATGCATTGATTCCTGTGCAGAGAACTATTTTATTGATTGTTTATTTTTAGGTTGAAGGTGCTCCAGACCCAACTGGTATGGCTCCACCTACCATGGAACAAAGGGACGAACTGTATGATCCCTTGGCAATGCCTGATGTTGACAAGTAATTAATTATTTCTCTTTTATTGTAGAATTCTGATTCTATACTTGACTTTTTTTCGTGTTGTTATCTAATGTGCCTTCAAAATACATATGATATATTTTAAAATATTAAAATCAGTGTTCATTAGTGTGTATTTTGAAAACACTGTAAAGAAGAACAACACAGACAAATCCAATAGAGAATTTCTTCTAATGTATATCACCGTCTTTGCTTCTTGAGTGTTGCTGACCAGATGTTTGATTGTGTTGGGCAGGTTAAATGCTGCATACCTCTCAGTACATGGCAATGCCATTTTAGGGAGATCGCTATGGCAAAAATCCTCTTCCTCATCCTTTGAGCAAACTTAAGATATATTTGTAGTGTCTGTTCCATGTGCATTATATGTCAAAATACTCTGCAACTGCACCCACAAATTTAATCGGCATAGGTTTAACTCTTGTCAATACATACTGAGTTCATCCCAAATGCATTTCTCCCTTAAAATCAGTCTTTCTGGTGTAAATAATGAAAATTTATAATAGTCAGACAAGGAGCATTCCATTAAATCATTAATAATAACCCATACGAAGAATTATAGAATTAAAACCATTTTTTTTCTATCATGGGAACAAAATTGTGTTATTTTCATCTTTTAAAAAGTTTATATATATATATATGTGTGTGTGTGTGTGGTCTTTTTAAAGTTTAAATATGTTTTTTATTTGTTAAAACTGCTTTTTCGTTATTTTTATTATTAAGAACTTTAAAAAATGTATTTGTTTAGAGAAATAAAAACAATATGAAATTAAAATAAAAGAATTAATATATTTGATAATTCAGAGGTACGGAAAATGCACTATTCATGTTCATTTTTCCTCAGCTTGAAAGGAGAAAAACAATAGAAAATTATTCTGGAAAGTTTATTCTATAAAATAATATTAATATTCTGGAATGGTTATTTTGAAAATTTTAATCAATTTCTTATAGTTCAGTGTTTTAAAAATCTAATTCCAAAAAAAGTTTGTTCTGAAAAATTATATATATTTAGGAAGTTCATGTTAAAATTCTGTTCTGAAAATTCTAAAAAACAATATTCTGAAAAAAAAAATCGAATCAGATAATTCAAAAGTCATCTTTACAAATAAGATGATTATTTTAAAAAATATATCTGTAGTGCTGAAAAAAAAGTCATCTGAAACCCATCTAGAATCATAACCCAATCCACTAAGATAAACACGAATTGAACACGAAACCACACACTACTAGCATTGAACACGAAGCCACAAAGACATAATAGCATTGAATACGAAGCCACAGACACATCATAGCATTGAACACGATAAGGCAAAGTGTTTTTTTTTTAAGAAAATAAAATAAATATGATAAATATAAGATTAAGATTAACTAAATATAATTTTACAAGTAATTTGCCTCCAAGATTCACTAAAAATTTGAATACTTAATAATTTTTCACAATTCTACTTATTTTGATTATGCATGATTTAATCATACTCCAACGACGACATTCATTGACATAAAAACCCCTAAAAAACATCAAATAGTATTTCCTTATTATTTTCATGAAATAAAAATAGAATGATTTGTAAACCATAATTTCTTACATTTTTTAACTACAATTCATAAAACTAAAGTAATAGTAGGGGCGGTTGAATCCGTCACCGTCACATGATCTGAATTAAAATTGTAAAAAAACATGTAAAAAACGTCATTAGTAATTCAGCGGAAAGGATTACATTGATTATACAGATACAGTGTTAATTTGCTTCAATTTTAAGATACCAAACCGAACTTTTAATAACAATAAAATAAAATAAATAAACAAATAATTAAACTTATGAGAAAAAAATGCGAATATTTTCATTGAACATCAAATGATCAATTATTTTAAAGTATCAGAATGAAATCCTTAAGTTATGATGAATTTAAAAATAAACTGTGAGCAAAATTTTTATGAAAACGTAACTTTTTCCTAATAACAGGAGGTAAACTCGTGAGTCTGATTAATCTCCCTTAGCACTCGATTGACTCACTAAAGAATAAAGTAGTCTCAACAAATATTGTGACTTCTTGCCCAGGAGTAAAATATGAGAATGTTGAACTATTTTGTAATGCTCATTTTCCTACATCAGATATTTTGAGAGCCAAGGTAGATCTTTGCAGTCTCTCAGCGCAAAGGCCACATCATCACTGCCAAAAGATGAATTAAACTAGTCAAATCAAAGAAACCAACTTATATGTAGTTCTTAAATAAATAGATAAGAAATTTATGTCTAAAAACATCATTTGAAGAGGTTGATTCCTTGATTACTGGACTATGGCTAAACATAGAACTCTGACTCACATCACATGCAAAAGAAAGCAAAATAGTTTTCGGATCAAAACTGCAAGATAATTCTGTCATTTGCTTGAGCAGAATCAGCTGAAGAAATTATGAGCTTTCAAAACTAACCTAGGGAAATTAAGCTGCAATTTCTGCAACTTGTGCTTGGAGCCTGCTTCACATAAAATAATCCTGCATTCACCTAGCTTACAGCTGCATAAAAAGAAAGGAATAAACGCATGTTAGCATGAATCACATACACTTAGTCTGTCTGCAGTTCAATATTGTCTTCGGATATCAATGTCATTTCAAGTAGAATGAAGGGCGCAAGAAAATACTACAGAAGTCTTACCCAACTTGCAGAAGAGTATCGTATCCAGGAAAAACTTCTCCGTTGCTGACACATAGACATGAAACCCTCATTGCCAACTGCATTGCAAGTAAAACAACCCTAAGTGAGGAGACAATACAAATGAACCTTTTATTTCGATTTTCATGGATATAGATTTGGGGAAGGAGATAACATGGCGGAACCATAGCATTGGTGAAAGAATAGAGCAAAAACTTAGACACAGATTCATAAGACTTTGTATGTTCTTTGATAAAAATTGGAGATATTGTAATCATTTACAAACCTTTATCATATGAATTACCAAAGTGAAACTTTATTTTTGATTAGAGATTCTAAGTTCTGTCAGAATGGTTATTGGTTAATCAACACCAATCAAATGAGCTTTCAATAAATCATATTCGTATAAGAAAGCAAATATCAGAATATAAAATCTCCAAGGCCCCTAGATTTCATAACTTGTCAAATATGCATGCAATCAAAATACTAGAGGTAATTTTGTTGAGATGAATACCTGGTGACTGACATTTAAAGGTGAACTAACCAAGTATGGTCAGAATGCAATCGAAAACAAAATAACATGAACAAACTTCCGGAGCTTACCTTTTCAAAAGTGGTTTCCCCCATTCCTGTATTATAAAGCTCGTGTACCATAGCTGTCAGGAAAATTTTGCTCAATCTGGAACAGCTTTTCATCATCTTCAAAAAGAAATAATGAGGTCAGCATTTTTCGGCCAGATGAACAAATGTATAAAAGGTGATTGAGATTGTATTATATAAACAACAGTGCTAACATTGATTTCCTATTATGTCCTATAATAATTGGTCCCATGTATGACAAACTAAAACAACATTCAAATTATTCTATTGATAACTCTAACCCCCGATCATATAAAACAGAATAAGTTATTCGTTCTTGTTATAATCTTCAATTGAAGAAATAGATCAATTTTGCTATTTGTCAAGGTCTGTGTCCAAGTTACACTAGCAACAATGTATCAGATGTCACAGATAGCATGTACGTCCCAAGACTTTCGTTCACTGTCCATGCCCTATGGCATCATCTAACATTCACTAAAATAAAGGTACTTCAATAAGGACCAAGAAATAAAGCAGTACATAGCAAATTTCAACTCACTTGAATATGAGGTGCTTGGAACATTTCTTGAATGGCTGCTTCAACATCTACCATTCCAACAAGTACCTTTCCTAGAGAGCATATGCAAATGAATTAGTGGGCAGCAGCACTTCGACTAAACTCAAAGTAAGGAGTTTATGCACGCGGTTGATGATCATAGTTTAGATTTAATAAAAAGTAATTCAAACACTTCATTATAGAAGACAGAAGATGGAACAATGTCAGAATTGTAAATCAATATCAAGGATACACACCTAGCAACAACACCAATATATTGAATTTAAGTGGTTTTCATAAATTCATGGTAATATCAAGCACCGATATACATGCAATTTCTGGGCAGAGACCAAACATTCAAAACTCTAATTCTATGCTTATAATATAGGATGGAGGGGTTGTTATGTAAAGCATGGAGTGGACAAAACGATTATACAGCCATGATCTAACTAACTAGCCATCATCAACCACTGCATTAGAAGGTCATCAACTATCAATGTAAGATTTATGATGTAAAGTATATGCCTGGACCGAACCAAAAGCAAGCATTTAGGTATATCTCTAACTGTTAATATTTCTCCACCTCCAATTACCATTGCAATTATGCAAATACAATGAAAAGAAATTGACTTAAAATGAGATACTCCTTGAGATTGTAGACAATGCCCAAAAATAACACCGAAGAAAACATACCATTAACACACAATACAAACTTCAATTAACAAAATCTAAAAGGCAGGAAACATTTCGATCGTGATGACAGTAACGATAGGGAAAATTTATATAAGGCATGCTAAAATACCTGTAGTAACAAGATCAGGACTAGAAATTGACTTCTTCATTCGATAATCTGCAATTTCGGCTGCACGTCTGCATATCTCCAAAGCACGACGTGCATCTCCTGAGATAGCTGCAACCTGAATAATCAAACACCATCTTGGATGTTAACCAACAAATATATCACAAAAACAAGTGTCCACTGTTTATGAAAGACCAGAAAAATTCAATCTTCAAAATGTCAGGGACTAACCTTTCTTGAAGCAAATTCTACAGCTTGCTTTTCAAATACATCAATTCCATTTAGGCGACTTGAGATGATTTCTTGAAGCTGGTGAAAATTATATGGGCCAAAGCAAAGCCTCTGAATTCCCATTCTGCTTGATATACGAGGAAGTAATTTCTCTGGAAGATCCATAGTATTTGCTATCCCTGAATTGATTACATTAGTATTGAAGAATAAATTTGTGCAATTCACAAAAGGCATCAAGTTGTTATAATCATTTGGTTTCTTGTTTGCCCACTTTTTAAATTATTTCTGCAAACTAGAAAATAAAAATACAGTAAAAACAATTCAAAACTGCATTGTCTTACCTATGACTATTAGTTTGGAATGTGGCTTAGTAGGCCAGTCAAGAATATTATACAGAACCTGTAAAAAAAGAAATGTCCAGCATAATGTCATTATATATTTTAAAGAATGTACCTAGTGACAAGTTTCCTGCAGTAAGATTTGTAGATTACCGATTGGTTTCTGGTTACTAGAAGATCGAGTTCATCAATAAGCAAAATACATGGTCGATCAGCCTCATCTCTGATTTTCTTTCCTTCTACAAATCTCTCATTCAGCAAGTGGAGAGCCTTTTTCCAGCTGACCCTATGTCCATTCAGAGCCTCGTATATGACCTGAAAGGATATCAAAACTATAACAAAATAACCAAGGAATATGTATGTTATACTATCTAGACAAAAATTATGATATACTTCATGAACTTTACCCGATAAATATTCTCTGGTGATGCCAACTTCAAACCATTAATCTCCACAAATGTGTATGGTTTGATGTTTCCAGCATCAACTTCTGACTTCAAGCTCCTCATCACCGATAGTACACTCATTGTCTGTAGTTACACATGGATAAAAGGAATAAACAAGAATTGTTTGGCGATACCCAATTGTATAGTAGACTCAAGAAATAAAACAGAAGATCAACCGAGGATACCTTGCCAGTTCCGGGAACTCCATGAATGTAGAGGCAACCTCCCAGACATTGATTGTCAGAAATAGCACCTTTGACGAATGTAGTTATCTCCTCCATTTCTCTAAATAAAATCATTTTTTTATTATTAACTTCACAGATAGATATAAAATATTGATATTCATATTCAAACCTAAACATACTTGTTTCTACAAGGTAAAGATTTAGGTAGTGATGCCAATAACAGTGTAGCCTTTGCTCTCTCAAGATCGGTCTGTTTGTGAGACCTTACGTGCTGTGGAATTCTTTTGGTGCCTATCTTCTGAAGTCCAAAGAACCGTCCCTTGTGAAGATTCTGTGTCATTCACACATTTGTTTTCTTTAGGAAATCACAAATACTAAAAATGAAAAATATGGCAAAATGCACAATAATATCCATACTGCAGCCAAGTGGTGGCCTTTTGATGGCTGAGATAGTCCATCTTTAGTGTTTTCTTCTTCGTATCCAACATCTTCATCTGTATCAGAGTCTGATTCATTGTCAAGGCCCCAGTCTTCATCACTGTCAGTCCCTTCACCATTCTATCATACAAGAATAAACTCATGAATACTCGAACTGTTAAATGGTGAACTTTTTTCTTTAGGGAGAATGATCTTGATACTACTCTGACATGATTACCTCTCTTTCATTGTCAATATCAGCAAGACGTTTGAAACTGTGCCAATTGATATCATACTCGTATTCACATAAGAAAACATCATCTCCCTCATTGCTAGCGTTAGCATATTCTTTAGGGGTCATAACATAGCAATGTCTAAGGACAGACTCCATCTGCGTAAATATGAGAGAACTCGATAAAGTACAGAAATTTTTAAAATAGCCAAGAAAGAATAAAAGAACATGCTAGATTCAACTTATTAAATATTGAGCTCGATAGACAAGAAGTTCAACAAGAAAACCTTCATGTAAATCAACAATTTACTATCAGTATGCAACAGCTAAAACCTGGTACCTCAATGTCCGCAAAGTCATTAGTTCGGTATAGCTCCCTTCTCAGATTATGAGGCTGCCTCCCAACAGAAGTCTCTTCCGGGATTGTATACCAACGCACCCGACACCAATAGTTGCCGTCCACCTCTTTCCATATGCTACTCAAATACCCAATTGGCACAAACCTGGTTAGTATTCAACAAAAGAAAAAAGAAACCAAGTGTGTCTAATTCCACAGCAAAAGACATTGCATACCTTTCAATATGAGCAGCCCACAAATCACTCGAAAGAAGTTTCTCCCTCAGAGTTCTAACCACTTTCTTCCCCACCGGAGGCTTTGGAAGATGAACCTCCTTGCCGGTTCTCCGAGCCTCACAGAACCCACATATCCAATCCCCTTCAGGAACATCCTTCAACGGAGGCCTCAAACATTTCAAATGAAACCCATTCAAACAATCGTCACATTCAATCAGGACATCGTTGTTTGTCAAGAAACACATCCTACACAGCTCAACTTCGGGATCTTCATCATCGGACGAAGCATCTTCTCTCCTCTTGACGTAAACGTCATCCCCCACTTCAAACTCCCCCCCATCAAAAATCACCTTTTTGTAATATTGGCGCCTCGCAGGCAACTTTGAACTCCTTTTTTCATTCTCCAATTTCCCCCTTTTAGCTCTGGTAACCACACCCTTCTGCTCACCCTCCCTTTTCCTCTTTGAGGTCTTCTCCGAGGAAGCCGGCGTCACCGGAGCGAGAGAAGCTTCAATTGAGCTCTTCCTATACTTTTCCTTCGATGCACCATTCTTCATAGCTGATTCTTTAGTGGCGACTTTGACTTCGCCGGAATCATGCCCGACATTATCGTTGATTCTTTGATTTCTCCTTTTGGGAGTTGTGAAGGAGATTTCACAAGGTGGGTTGGGAGATTTGGGAGCATCGAAGAGGAGGGACTTGGCGCGTGCGGATCTGCGCAGATGTAGGGTTTGTGGAGTGCGTGGAGTTAAAGCGGGTGAAGATTTAGCATTGGATTGGGATCGCAATTTGCATTTGGAAGGAGTTGCAGCCATTGAAGAGTGAAAGATTGAGAAAGAAAGAAGCTAGCTAGCTAGGGCTGAAAGAAGAGTGAGCAACAATGGTGGTGGTGCTTGCAACTATCAAAATTGGCGCCAAAAACTTTTCTGCTATTATTTATAGAAAAATTAGGCTTTTACTTTCTGCACCCCATGATTACTAACTGTACCGTACTAACATTAAAAACACTAAAATACCCAAGTAGGATCTTATAAGAAATATAAAGACCTTATACGAAAAGCTAATTCATTTTTTTTAGGTAAGATGTTTTCTTTAAAAGTAGATTTACAAAACCTATTTACTTAAATAAAATAAAATACACATAAAAAAATCTTATTTTATTTTAAAATGTGATCACTCTTACCATGATTTAAGCTATTAATTATAATGAAGCAATTTAAGTAATTTAATACGTAAAGGCAGTGATTCCTTTAATTTATCTGATTAGAAATTTCAAAAATATGTATATGATTGACTGAGTGTGCTTTCAAAAAATAATATTTGATTTTAAGCTTAATAGTATATGTTAGAATTTTCAAATAATTATTTATGGTCAATCAGTTTGTCTCATCCCATTCTCAGAGTCGATGAATCAATTAAAAAAAATTCAAGTTAAAACGGTCGGATTAATTTATTTTATCACTTATTCAAATTAGGAAAACAATAAAATGTGACAAAATTACTATATAGAATAAATACGAATACAATATAATATTCCCTATTATTATATAAACTTTATTATCATTGTTATTAATATGGTAAAAGATATAAAATTAGAATAATTTTTAAGATTTGTTCGTATTCATATTATATCGAAAAAAACAAGTTAGTCATTGATACATGATACCACTTAAATTATTACAATTGGTTAATTTAAAAATTATCACAATTGGTTTTGATTGATAATTATTATGTGAAAAAATCCGATATATTTGGAAGTGGGTAAATACAATAGTTCTATTACAAAAATAAGTATTTAGATGGTAGGGATCAGACAGGAGCCATTAAACAATAAACAGTTAACTATTGTAATTATTCATGGTTTGATATTGCCATATCAATTATACAATGTACAAAAAAAAAACATTTATTTTGATAAACAAAAATTGTTTAATGAAAATATTGAAAATGGCTTAAAACACCGAGTTGAATAAAAGAATTTTCAGATAAAAGGTTTGATCTAAAGATCGTAAATAGTAAGGAAGAAAAACTAAAAAAGGAAAAAGAAAACAAAAACTAAGCATATTTTTCATATTTGTGTGATAAGTCATGGACTCTAAAGAGATGAAAATCAAATATGATATCTAAGTATTGAATGAAGGTCCACACATTAAATATAGAAGTGTCAAATAAACCCACCTAACAATAATTTGCCAACTTGACGGAGTTGGATAATTTTTAATTTTTCATTAATATAAAAAATAGTTTTTTTTTATTAATCAACACCTTTAATTTAATTTTCTATTATTAATTATGAATTAATTTAATATGTAAAGACAATAATCTTTTTAATTTATCTGATTAAAAATATTAATTATAAATTGAAGATTTATAAAATATTTATATATATTTTTAATAATATATATATATATATATATATATATATATATATATATTAAGTAAAAAATAATAATTTTATTTTTTGAAATTTGGTCGTGAGTCAAAATTAAGTTCACGTCATTGTAATAAGTCTATTTTTCCATCTCACTTGTAATGGGTTAATAGTGAACCGAAATGATATAAAATCACATAATTTATCATCTTTAATTGAATTAATAAAAGTTATATTAAACAAAAATACCATAGATCGAATCTAAAATTTTTGTAATATTCTCCTTTTATAACTATATTATTATATAGATTTTATTATAACCATTATGATAAAAGATATATAGCAACAATAATAATAACTTTGAAATTTATAATAATCCATATATCTTTTAAATAAAACAGAAAATAATTTAGATATTTATATATTATAGGAGTCAAAGTATTATAATTTAAGATTATGAAATGATTTTGATGGATAATTAATATATACATATGTTTTATATCATTTTGAAATACAACAATTTTAATAAATAAATAAAATTATTTAAACTCCTTTTGTTGTCAGATCGGAGCCGATGAACAGTTAACTATTGTAGTTACTGATGGTTGGTTGAACTATGTAAATAAAAAGTGACTCGACCTCATCCTTTTATTAAATGGATATTCGTATTTTGATACTATTCTCTTTTTTCTATTATCATTTTAACTATTATTTTTTCTTTTCTTTAAAAATATAAAAATTAATTTTTGTTAAAGATTATATTATTTTTATACAAGTTGTCAAATGATCCTCAATTAATGTGAAAAAGAACCTTTTTCTTTATTGAAATTCACTTCGTTACAACTTATTGCTTCTGATCTAAATATAGAAACTGAGATAATAAACATGGTGGACCTAATACATCTTCTCTGCACTTCCTCACACTTAATACTATGTACTGTTGCATTCATTTTTAACTATATTGTTGTTGCAGTAGTTCTTGGCATCATTGCACTGTTCCATCAGAATTTCAAAAATAAAGAATTTTCTATCTGTCATGTCCCTTTCTGGTGTTCAAGGCCTTCTGCTTCATTTCATCTCCGAATTTAATGATTTTTACCAATCCACAAATTTTTCACTTCTTGTTTTTATTGTCTTTTCAGTACAAAACAACAAAATGTAGAATCAAAATAGCACATGCAGAAGCAAATAGAATAAATACACTTATTTGAGCATAACAAACTTAGAAATCACACTGGGTAGGAATGATGATCCTTAGTAGGGGCTCACTGGAAATAGACGAACACAATGCAGATCAATTAGAAGCATAAAACAAGGATCGTTTTGAGTTCTTTAAGCCAAGCAGAACTAGAAGTATTCCAAGATAATCCAAATTGTAAGAGACCTCAAGTAGTTGGAGCTTGTTAAGATTCCATGGAGGAAATCTGTACCAAAAATCAGTGAAGTAACTTCTTCTGGCCACAGCCTTATGGTGACTGAACGCGTCAAAGGAGAATTTCCCATGGTACTTGCCAAACCCACATTCTCCAACTCCTCCAAATGGCAGGGTATCTGCTATGTACTGCACAAAAATACATTTTTCAATCATCAAATGTACAAATCATTCAACCTCACATCATTTATCTTATCGAAAAAACAACCTTCATTCATTCTTGTGTTTTCTTTAACCTAATATCATGCATATGCATCTCTAATAGGACTAGACGTGTGGTTCAATAGTGACTTGACAAGTGATCACATGATAAATTCAACAAACCATAAATTCATAAATTTTAGTAGTACAGATTTTGGATGACTCTAATACTATATTAAGAACTGAATGATATATCTGATGTCAATATATATACATTTCGAGTCGGACATAAACAAGTGGTCCAATAGTAATCCGATAAGAGATGACACTATAAACTTAACAAACGACAAATCTTCCTAAAACAAATTTCGGATGACTCTAATACTATATGAACTTTAAACCGAACTCAACATTACAAAATCGGCTTGTAAGTTAAGTCTTCCATCTATTTTTATGATGTAAATTTATCTTATCTTTGATTGATCTATATCTTCAACAATTCCTATAATAGACTTCCATATCGTCAAAGAATTTGGCCTAATCATAATCTAACTGAACTTTGCTGATACGTTCTATTTTAACTTGTATTTTTTGTTAGCCATAATATTGGTAGGTATTATTTATTGTCGAAAGCAGTATATAGGACCATCGAGGGGCCTTGAGCACGCGTGTAAGTAGATGTTTCACACCCTTGTATCTATCAATGTTGATTTAGATGTTTCTTAAAAACACTCAATTTCATTAATTACAGATAAAGAAAGAGACAAGAAGCACATGAATACCTGTAGAATTGCATCGTTGAAAACAAGACTTCCCGATGATGTTTCAGATACCATTCTTCTCTGCAGAGTTTGGTTTTTCGTAAAGGCATAGATTGCTAATGGTTTAGGCCTTGAGCTTATGAACTCGACACTGTCTTCAATCTTCTCCAGCTGCAAAAAAAACCAGAAAATACAACCGAAAATTACTTGCCAAATTCCAGGACTAGTAATCCGAAAGGAGCAGTAAAAAAACATGCAACCCTACAGTGATAATTGGAAGCACCGGGCCAAAGATTTCCTCAGCCATGATTGCTGAATCAAGTGGAGGATCCAACAATATTGTGGGTTCAATAAATCTGCAGAAAATTGGTTAGGTGAAAACGATGTAAAAGATAAGTGGTCTGTTTCATTGTCGGAAATGGGAAGTAAAGGATCACTGTATCACATGCTATATATAGACGAGTGTAAATCTAAGTCTCACGTCGATAAAAACCCATTATCTTAAAGTTTTGGGTTGAGAGTGGTGTCAATTTCTTATGTAATTGGACTCGTATTCATTGGTATTAAATCTCTCCTGTGATCTTTCTCGAAAGACCAACAATAAACTTGAATCACCAAACAACCAAGGTAGGAGAGTACTACTTACAAGTCATTTTCGTTCATTGAACCTCCAAAAACCACCGACTCTTTCACCCTTGGATCAGTGAGAAGATTTTTGAGTCTCATGAAATGTTTCTCATTAACTATCCTTGCAACACTGTTCGACTCTTTAGGATTTTCTCCAAACATTTTCTTAATCCAATCCTTCATCAATGTCACCTAAAGAAATAGAGAAAGTAGACATGCTTCAAAATCAGAACAACAAAGGTCTAAATTTCCTTCAAGCTTCTTACCAATATAGAACTGAAACTCTTCTCTACAAGTACATAATCGATTGCTATGCATGCTTGTCCTCCACAAGCCCCGAATTTTGCAACCAAAACTCGTTTCACAGCCACCTTGTGTTTCAACAAAAAAACTAATACAGTGAGAAACTTCTTTGTCTTTTGTTTGTGATATGATTTGACATAACCGAATGAATATTCACCTCTCTGTCCCAAGAAGAAGTAAGAGAATCAACCAGTGCTGGACATTTTCCACCCAACTCCAAAGTCACCGGAGTAAGATGAACAGCTGCAGCAGACATAACAATCCTTCCCACTCTTGCACTTCCTAGTATTGGATCGAATCATATGTTAAACAAATTCTCATAAAAGGTCGAGTTATGCTATTACCAAGAATTAAAAAACAGAAAGATGGTGATTGAGGAATGTTAATTAACCTGTGAAGAAAATCTTGTCCCATCTTTGCTGCAAGAGTAATTCTCCTACTTCTGCTCCACCTTCGATGATTTTAATGGCATTGTTGTCCAAATAAGTTGGAAGCACAGTGGCTAAAAGAGAAGAGCAAGTAGGGGAAATCTCTGAAGGCTTCAAAACCGCAGTGTTTCCAGCAGCTACTGCTCCTATCAGAGGCTCCAAAGACAGTCCTGTTTTATAAAACCATAACCTAGTTCATCACAAAACCAACTTCTACAAAACCTTGTGAACTTCAAATTTCGTTCTGAATCAACTCACCAAAAGGGAAGTTCCATGATGAGATTATGAGAACAAGACCAAGTGGCTCAGGAACTATCTCAGCACTCGAAAGCAGTGCTATTTTTGGCAATTTAGCCTGTTGTGACAAACATCAAAATTTAGTAATCCAATGAAAGTTCTTACGCATAAGCTCTGTGAACCTCACCTCTTCCCCCGCCATCCATTTTTTCAAATTCTTTGTGGCCAAGTTTAAGGTCTTCATCAACGTTCCTACCTGCGATTAATCATCATGGAATAACTAAGAAACGAAATTAACAGTAGCAAAAATGCCACGTAGAACTTTGTAACAGAACAAGGAAGATTCATGATTCTGATTCACATCAAACACACACCTCATCTCTGAAGGCCTCAACGTAATGCTTCCCCAAATCATGCTTCAGGGCCTTCAAAATTTCTTCCTCTCTTTCAACTAGAAAACTTTGCAACCCTTTGAGCTGTGATTCTCTCCATGATGATTCCTTTGTTTTTCCACTCCTGAAGTAGTTCCTCACGTTCTTAAGATCTCTTCCCAGAGATTCCATAGAGTACTCCATAAAGAATTTGACATATCCTTACTTCTCTGTGATAGGTTATATATGTTTTTCATATACGGTTATGGTCATGGTCATGACATAGTTATGGTCATTGAGAGATTGTGGTTCTATATGGTTATATGACATTAGTCTTACACATATAAGACCTTAGACACCACTTTTACACCAAAACCTTAAGGC
>Ga0099823_1002464_pt1 | contig 16720 bp, 8 predicted proteins | sample CowpearedBW_FD_76831 | JGI IMG/M metagenome (GOLD analysis project Ga0099823, IMG submission 76831) | Root nodule microbial communities of legume samples collected from California, USA - Cow pea red BW | ecosystem: Host-associated > Plants > Roots > Nodule | place: USA: California | collected...
AAATTCTTTGAAAACTTTTTTGTTAATTATAAATTTAAACTTTCTCCAATGCAATCTTACACTTTCCAAACAAGACAGAAATGGAATAAAATGTGTAATTAATTTAAATGACTTGCTCTTTTCTATATGAGCCATGAAACCTACAGTCAAAAGAATAAATTATCATCAGATAAAATACTTCATTTAAAGAAAAAACATTAAATTTAATAAATTTAAATTGTTTTATCCAGCAAAACATTGAAGAAAAAAATAATTTAAAATAAAACCATCTAAGGATCATTGTATTTGAATATCCACATAAAATTTCCTGTCCTTACATAAGATAAATCCATTCCGTTCTATGTTTAACATAAGAATCATCAAATTTATAAGATTCATGCTTGCAAGAGGCCAACCAGTTTCACTATAAATATAATGACAAGAAATTTACAAGTTTACAGCTAAAAAGAGAAATTATGTACAACATTTCAGAAACAAGCAGAACGACGACATACAAGCCAAGTTGAAGGCTCTCAAAAATATTGAATCAATTGGCTCGGAAATCCTATTTCAATTCATGTCAAAACTGCTGATAAAATTTTTACTTGTTATATACATCAAATAGCAATTTCTGTTGATCTTTACCCAGCCCAGAGAACCACTTCCTCAGAGTTTCAGCGTTGTCACAAACAGATTTAGAATAAGCTGAAAGATTGATGTTGGCATGAAAAAGGGTTTCAAAATCAAGAGGAAGAAGGCCAAACAGAGCACTGGCAGTGGCAAATTGAAGAGAAAGGTCTGCTTTCATGGAAGAGGCGCGACAAAAATAAGTAAACAAATAACATCTCAAGTTCTTAACACCTTCATCTTCAAATCCACCAACATCAACTCCAGTCCTGAAATTTATAACATTTATCACTTTGTTAAAACACAAACAATAATTATGTGAAAGCACCCTTCTTTGTTAAAGCAAATACGATCAAATAATATTTTAATGTTCAATATCAAGAGAAATCAATTAATTTGTAGCTTAAAGCCTAACATTGTGTATGGACAAGGGATTTTTAAAATTTCAAGAAATTGAAATGCATGCCAATTGAATTCCTTCTGATTGAATTATCTTAGTTTTCTAAATCTTTTGTTTATATAGAGTAATTAAATATCTAGCATTACAATTTCTTTTATTTGGATAAAGTAATTAAAATTTTCTTTTAAGATAAAATTCCATTCAAAAATACTCTCTAAAAATTCCTAAATTTCAATTTTATTTTAATTTCCTATATTACTCCAATGAAATAACAGATTTTACTCCAATGAATTTTAAATTCACCAAATAATGTACATTTACTCTCTTAAATTACTTCATCCAAAACACAATAAGCTGATACCCAGAAAGTGGGATTTAGTGTTCAACAATAAAAAATCATTATTTCGTTTAGACAACTCTAAATTATCTTATTTGTAAGAGGCTCTGTTTAACTTGATAAGCCATGCATATATCCTCTCAATTTCTCACTCTTATGAAACATACATATATCCTCTATTCATACAAAATATGTATCACATTATGCATGAATGATTAGTCACAATAATAATATCAGAGCAAAATTGATCAATTTACCTTCCAAGCTGACCTAGAAGAACAATTATACGAATAGCGAAGTTCTCATCTACACATGAGTCGAGTATATTCAGCAACTGAGGAACAAGTTTCATGTCAGCCCAGTGCCAGCTCTGTATTAGGAAAAGAAACATGAAATCAGGGGGATTGATAATGATGAAATCACCTAAATAATAATATGAGAAGTCGAGAACAGTATAGCTCTCCACCACGCAAAAAATTAGGCCTTGGCAACAAGTCACTTATTTCAGCAAATGATAGTGAATAACATGAGTTACATCACATTCATGAAACATTTTCATGGTCAATTTCACATTGTATAATTCTATTAATTTCAGTATGGCATCAATTCTAAAAGAAGAGATTGTCACTAATTTCAGGAAGGTGAATTTCTCCATAAATTTAGAACTTGATGAAAAAGAATTTATAGATCAAGGGTCAATAATGAGAATAATACCATTTTATTTGCTACCAATTCCACCAGTGAAAGAACATCACTCAGGCAACAACAGTCGACAGTTTTAAGGGTATCAGGTTGAGGTGCAGAAATCAGGCATTTTTCCGAACAGGGCTTGTCAATTGCACATTGAACCGACATGAATCTAGATTCGGACGAATGTACTCGTTTTATCTCTTCCAAGAGCAAGCTTGCAACTGCATCAATGGATTCGGCACCTTCCAAGAATGGGCATTTAGCATCCATACACAATTCAGCATGCAGCTGATTTATTGAAGGAAGACAGGCAGTAGCAACAGATAGGCTCCCATCCTCAAGAAACATAATTAGAGACTTCAAAACAGTCACCATTAAACCAAAATTATTTTTGTTAAAAACCTTCTCTCCACCCAGATAAGAAAAAATATGGAGAATGGTCAACACCATCAGAGAATCCAACTTGCCCGATCGAAGAATATGATAAGAAGCATCACAGATAAATCCAACATAATCAGTTGCAGCACATACTGATGATAATATAATACTTGCTGCCACCAATTGTTCACTTGAAGCTGCATCAGATGATACCTCCTCATTAACACAACTCAGAAAATCAGTGGTTCTCAAATCAGAAGACAGAGTTTCAGCATCTACTCTATTGTTTACTATAACTTTTCCCTCTATAAGAAAATCTTCAATGAGGTGAAGCAGCTCATACAAAGAATAATTCTCTACAAATAGGATTCTTGTCTCTGCATCATTCATAACTGAGGAAAAAGACGTGAACTTCGTCAAATTAAATTCAAGTTTAATGAAGCGCAAATAACATGATATTAATTAATATATTAAAAGATTATTTTAATGTTGATCATAAAATAGATTAGAAAACCTGTGTAAATATGTTCAGAATATGATCGCAAGCACTGGACTGATTTCCCATCCCAGAGTCTCCCAAATGTCTTTGTTGTCGTTGTGGAAAAATTGAACAGCATAAGTGTTAACAGCACTGAAACCCTCTCCCTGAGAAATTAAAAAGTAATAATAAAATTAATATCAACACAACCATTTGTCTACAGTTAAATACTATCATGAACTGATTTTTTTGTCTCAACAAGGAAAGCAAAATAGTGAAACAAAAACTATAGAAGGTGTTCAACAGCATTGACCTCATACTATCAAAAAGAGAACGAGACACTTACTTCTGTGAGAGCTTTTCTTCCATTTTAAGTGCAGTTAATATGTTACTAACCGCCCAGCCTGTTTGAGTAGACAAATTGCACTGAGCTATACAATTTTTTGTAGCAGTAAGTATCCTTGATATGATATTATTGTCCATAACATTTGAAAAGACAACACAAAATTCAGGAAGCTTATTGTTTAAAGATCCAATTCCATCCTCCACCGGAAAAGCAGTCCTTGAATTTTCTGTGGTGAGCACATGTGAATTACAAGTAACTCCACAATCATCATATTTTTGTGCACTAGAAATTAATTCAACATTAATTACATCAGAGGAAGGTGAAATGAACAGGTCTGTTCTTGAACTCAACACGTTCTCTGGAAGAGATTTATATTGAGAGGGAATCATCAAATTATCCTCGTCAAATATTTCATGAAATTCAATTTCAGGAAGGGATGGAGACAAGGGAAAATCCATTGCTTTTCTATAGCATTCTTCACTGAAAGCATTTTCTAATTCTAATAATTTCATATAATTTTCATCAGGCACCTTATCAATATTAATTATGGAATCAAAATTATTTGCAACATCACATATTCTTTCCCCACATGCTTGAGTGGTTTCTAAAGTACGTGGAGGAGGGCAGGAAGTGTGTCTACAGACATTTGCATCATCATAGACCTCACTGTTGGTCTCTGCTATTGTTTTTTTCTCATCACTCTTAATCCAAGGTATCATGTCCACTTTTTCCCTTCGAGATTTCTTTCTCTTCTTGTGGGCCCTTTTATTCTCTTCCTGTACATTATTAGGATTCTGAAGCGCTGCTTTTCTTCCTAAGCATTCACCATGTTTTCTATACAACAAACCATGAAAATCAGCGAGTCTCTCAGAAGACAAATTTGCAATATATTCAACTGTATCATGCATTCTTTTTCTCTTCTTGTGGTGCACATCAATAGATTTATCAGATGGGTTGCACATGTTTTGTTTAGTATTAAAGATCTCCTGAGTCAACTGTCCTGAGGCAATAACCGGAAAAATGCTTGCATCCTGTGAGCCCATCAACTGTCCATCAGAAAAAGATTCTGTACTGGAATTTACAGCAGAACTCTGTAACTTTGTTTGGTTGGATCCTCTAACAAGAGACTCCAATTTAAAACCAATACCTGTGATAGATTCGGAGCAATTTCCACCAGGAGTGAGGCGTGGAGTGCTATTCTTCCTCAATGGATCACTTACATCCACCGTTGTGCAGCAAGGCTCCAGAACCTCACTATCAAATTGGCTACGCATCTCAGACAAATTTTGCTTGCCAATTTGTCTAATGACATTTGAATTCTGCTTGTCTAGTATATTTTCATGCTGCAAAAGTGATATCCAACAAAGATAAAAATAGTTAAGACGGGCATATACAAAAGAAGAAATAGAGTAAAAAAGGGAGCCGACAAAAGAAATTTAAAACAAATACCTAATTATATGAATTCAGACATGTAACCAAGTACCATCCATAACAACTACACAACTATTATCGCTTATATAATATAACAACTCAAATAATTATGTATACTGAAAACCCCCATTTCCCAAAGTTAACCAGTCTGTTAGTGCTACTGTTATATGATCATAAAATCAAAGATTGCAAAATTTAGGGGACAACCAACCAATAAGTTCATAACCAATTGTCCATAACATAAGTAGTCCCACACTTTAATCTGCATATGAGAGTATCCAGTATGAGATCATTGGCTTCAAAAGTGTGCATGATTTCAACCAGTAGATGAGATAAAAATTTGGCAGAAAACAAAAATACTCAAACATTATACATAACCGTAAACAGTTTGTCACTGAAACCAACCTTTGTTTGTTCGCGCCTAGATCCAGCAACAGGTGAAAAGGATGCATCAAGCATATCAACACGATGTAGAAATTGAATGAAATCAATCTTTAGACGGCCTAATTCATTCCGTAAAATGTCATACCGACTTGCTTCTAACTTGTATTTTTGCTTGGTATGCTTTGCTCGTAGCATTTCAAGCTTTAGTTTGTTTTTCAAAAGCTTCATTTTTGTACTTTCAGCTTTAACCTTGTGAGTAGCCATTTCAACAGGCTTTGTCAAGGATGAGAGTTCATGGATCTTCTGTTTGAAATCCTCAATTGTCTTCTTATTCTCTTCTAACTGCTGAGACATCTGATCAGCAAGACATTTCTCTTTCATGAACTTGTTCCAGTTATCCTCAGCAAGTGCCTTCTGCTCCTCCAGTTTAACCATCTCTGCATCTGCACGCCTTTTTTCCTCGTCAACCTTTTGTTTTTCTACCTCTAATATTTCATTTGCTCTTGCCAATGCTGAATCAGCCTTTCTTTTTTCTGCTAATAGTTTGCTCTTATCAGCTTCAAACTTTTTGGTTGCCTCTTTAAACATAGATATCTCAGACACCAACTTTGTTTTTGCGTCATTAACCTGTTTCTCCAATTGTCCAATTTGAGTCCTATACTTCTCCGCCTCAACTCGGGCAATCTCCCCCTTTTCAGCAGCCTTCTTCTTTACTTCTTCTAGTAACTTGCAAGCTGCAGAAGCTTTCTTCTTATCAGAATCAGCCCTTCTCTTCTTCTCCTCTACAAGCTCCTTCAATCTACAGATTTCCTTTTCCATTTCAGCAGTCTTATTTTTCTCTTCTCCAAGTAGCTTGCAAACTTCATTGTCTTTCTTCCTTTCAAAATCATCCCTTCTCTTCTCTGCCTCCATAAACTCCTTCAATTTACCTATTTCCTTTTCCTTTTCAGCAACCTTATTCCTTTCTTCTCCAAGCATCTTGCAAAGTTCATTGTCTTTCTTCCTCGCAGAATCATCCTTTCTCTTCTCTGCCTCGATAAACTCCTTCAATCCACTAATCTCCTTTTCCTTTTCAGCAACCTTATTCTTCTCTTCTCCAAGTAAGTTGCAAACTTCATTGACTTTCTTCCTCTCAGAATCAGCCCTTCTCTCCTTCTCCTCTACAAGCTCCTTCAATCTACAGATTTCCTTTTCCATTTCAGCAATCTTATTTTTCTCTTCTCCAAGTAGCTTGCAAACTTCATTGTCTTTCTTCCTTTCAGAATCGTCCCTTCTCTTCTCTACCTCGATAAACTCCTTCAATTTACCTATTTCCTTTTCCTTTTCAGCAACCTTATTCCTTTCTTCTCCAAGCATCTTGCAAAGTTCATTGTCTTGCTTCCTCGCAGAATCATCCTTTCTCTTCTCTGCCTCAATAAACTCCTTCAATCCACTAATCTCCTTTTCCTTTTCAGCAACCTTATTCTTCTCTTCTTCAAGTAAGTTGCAAACTTCATTGACTTTCTTCCTCTCAGAATCATCCCTTCTCTTCTCTGCCTCAATAAACTCCTTCAATCTACCTATTTCCTTTTCGTTTTCAGCAACCTTATTTGTTTTTTCTTCAAGTAACTTGGAAAGTTCATTTAATTTCTTCCTCTCAGACTCATCCCTTCTCTTCTCTGCCTCGATAAACTCCTTAAATCTACTAATCTCCTTTTCCTTTTCAGAAACCTTATTCTTCTCTTCAGCAGCTTTCTTACTCTCAGAATCAGCCCTTCTCTTCTCCACATCTAAAAGCCCTTTCAACCTACCGATTTCCTTGTCCTTTTCAGCAGCCTTATTCTTTTCATCTTCCAGCAATTTGCAAGCTTCGGCAGCTTTCTTCTTCTCCGAATCAGCCCTTCGCTTTTCCTCCTCTAGCAGCTCCTTCAATCTACCAATTTCCTTTTCCCTATCAGTTTGTAAGATCCCGCTCTCATCCCCACGGCCACTGCACCCCTGCTGTGTTGTGGGAGTATCAATCTGAGGCTCAAAACTGGAAGTTTCACTCCCTAAGGGTACCTTAGCAGGAGTAAATTCCCCCAATTTATCCTCTCTTTCCACTTTGACCCCACATGCTGCAGAGAATAACATCACATCACATTAATACCATATTCAACATTCACTCAAACAAACTAAGCCAATTGCTTATGCATACTAAGCCAATAATAACCAGATAATGCCTGATACCCCAAATCTTAGAAATTTAAAATATTAGTTACCATTGGTACTGCGGGACTGGATTTCCTTTTGCAGAATCTCGACGGCTTGTCGCAGAGCCTTACGCGCTTCTACCCCCTTCAAGTATTTCTCCTTCAACTGCGTATAAAGAGGGAAAGAAAACGTATGGTTAAAATCGAAAGTGTAGCGCTAAAAATTGGACATGCGTTAAAGGAAGAGGTACTACCTTGTAACAACAGGGATTTGTGCAACCAGATTTCAGCGTCTCATCTCGATTCATTGACAATGTCATATTCGCAATGCAGTGAAATGCAATGAACCACGTTAAGAGTCGGTGACGGCGGTGACGGTTGTGACGGTGGTGAAGTAAACCCTAAACCCCATAGCCGAGAGTGTTATACTGCTTCAATATTGAATCTGCAGAGTTGAACTATTCACCCTTATTAATGTGAATTTTTGGGTTTCAATTAAAAATACAAGAAAAAACAAAAAAACAGAGAAATTTACGTTTAAATTTAAATCTTAATAAAGAAAAACAAAAATATTCATTCAGTTTGGGCATTGAACAAAAAATGAATAAAAAAAGCATGTTCAAGAAAATAAATTACAAAATCGATAATTTTAATTCTTCTTTTCTGTTGAACAGGTCTTACTATTTTGTAAGTCTAATAAAATGTGTTTAATATGTTGATTTTAATTTATTTTTTAAAATGTTATCATAATATTAATTTTTGTCATCTATAGAAATTCAACTCACGACTGATCATAAATATCTTTATAATAACTCACTTTATTTTTTTTCAATTAAGTGAATTATTGTCTAATTAATAAATTAGATATTTAAAATTTATCCAATGAAATGGTTGTGACTAAATAAAAAATCATATTTATAATACGATAACAACGAAATTATATTCTTTGTTTGATACTTGTATTGATTATAATGATTAAAAGTTGTGAAAGTTACACCAAATATGATGCATTTGAATAAAATATTAATCGTGCAATTTTGCAGGAAAGGTGAAAAAGAAATATCAAATTTAAACTGAAATAAAATTAAATAATTTTGGGGGATGGAAGATGGTTAAAAAGGAACATTTAAATTCAGAATAGCTTTTATAATTAATTTACTAGAGGATGATTTTTTTTTTTGAGTATGATGTTATGTATATAAAGTAAAATTAAGTATATGATAAGTCATTTCATCTAAATTGTAATTGAAATTGGTAAATAAAAATTTGGTAAAAGATTTCTTATCATTTTTTTGATAATTTTATTTTATATTAATAAATAATTTATCAAAATGAAAAACTTGAATGGTTATTCATATAATACACATGATTCTATGTTTTGTTGGATCTTAGGTTGAGAAGTTTGTGTCGTGAGAGATTCATGTGTAAGCAACCATTGAAGACGAAGGTGTTGCTGTCACTGTCACTGTCACCATTCTCCAACAGCACTCGCTTCTTCTCTTCTGCGGCTTCTTCAACTGCAACCATCACAATCATACCTTCAATCTTGAAACAATGCAACTCCTTAACCCACGCCAAAGTGTGGCATCAGCAGAGCATCGTGCAGGGTCTTCTGCATTTGGTGACGGACCTAATCGGAGCATACATGGCCTGCAATTCCCCTGCCGCCGCCATTCAGCTTCTACAGCGCCTCCCTCCGTCGCCGTCTTCCGTTTTCTGGTGGAACCAACTCATAAGGCGCGCCCTTCATCTCGGAACCCCTCGCCAAGTTTTCGCTCTTTTCCGTCGGATGAAGTCACTGGGGTGGACCCCTGACCACTATACCTTCCCTTTTGTCTTCAAAGCTTGTCCCTTTCTCTCCCTCGGTGCTTCCCTCCATGCTACCGTCGCACGATCTGGCTTTGCCTCCAATGTGTTCGTTTGCAATGCGCTGGTCTCAATGTATGGCAAGTGCGGCGCCGTCACCCACGCACAGCACGTGTTCGATGATTTGTGTCAGCGGGGTGTTCAGGACTTGGTGTCGTGGAATTCTATTGTGTCTGCTTATATGGGGGCGTCCGATTCAAAGACTTCACTTTTGTTGTTTCGTAAAATGACTAGACTGAATTTGATGTCCCCAGACGTGATCAGCCTCGTTAACGTACTTCCTGCTTGTGCTTCCCTGGCTGCCTTGCTGCATGGTAGAGAGGTTCATGGGTTTGCTATCAGAAGCGGGTTGGTGGATGATGTTTTTGTGGGAAATGCTGTGGTTGATATGTATGCTAAGTGTGGGGAGGTGGAGGAGGCCAATAAGGTTTTCCAGAGGATGGTGTTTAAAGATGTTGTTTCTTGGAACGCCATGGTGACTGGGTATTCTCAAGCTGGCAGATTGGAACATGCTCTTTCTTTGTTTGAGAGGATGCGGGAGGAAGACATTGAGCTAGATGTTGTGACATGGACGGCTGTTATCACAGGTTATGCTCAGCGAGGACAGGGTTGTGAAGCTTTGGATGTGTTTAGGCAGATGTGCAGTTGTGGTTCTCGTCCGAATGCGGTCACTCTAGTCTCCTTACTTTCAGCTTGTGCCTCTGTTGGGGCATTGCTCCATGGGAAAGAAACTCATTGTTATGCAATCAAATTTATTCTGGGCTTAGATGGACATGATACTGGGGACGATGATTTGAAGGTGTTTAATGGTCTCATTGACATGTATGCTAAATGCCAAAACACAGAGGTGGCTAGAAAAATGTTTGATTCCGTGTCTTCAAAAGATAGAGATGTGGTTACCTGGACTGTGATGATTGGTGGGTATGCCCAACATGGTGATGCCAATCATGCTCTACAGCTTTTCTCCGAGATGTTTTATGAGTATATAAAGCCTAATGATTTCACTTTATCATGTGGCCTTGTGGCCTGTGCTCGTTTGGCAGCATTGAGGTTTGGAAGGCAAATCCATGCTTATGTGTTGCGCAATTGCTGTGGTTCTGTTATGCTGTTTGTGGCTAATTGTCTTATAGACATGTATTCCAAATGTGGAGATGTGGATACCGCTCAGATGGTTTTTGACAACATGGCACATAGAAATGCTGTCTCTTGGACGTCTTTAATGACTGGATACGGCATGCATGGGCGTGGTGATGATGCTGTCCGGGTTTTTGATGAGATGAGGAAAGTGTCTCTAGTGCCTGACGGCATAACCTTTCTTGTTTTGCTTTATGCTTGTAGTCATTCGGGAATGGTGGATCAGGGTATTGATTTCTTTAATAGAATGAGGAAGGAATTTGGGGTAGAACCTGGACCAGAGCATTATGCTTGCATGGTTGATCTCTGGGGTCGCGCTGGTCGGTTAGGAGAAGCTATGAAGCTCATTGATGAAATGCCAATGGAACCAACCCCAGTAGTGTGGGTGGCCTTGCTCAGTGCCTGTCGGTTACATTCAAATGTGGAAGTTGGGGAACTTGCGGCAAAGCGTTTGTCAGAATTGGAATCAGGGAATGATGGATCATACACGTTGCTTTCAAACATATACGCCAATGCCAGTCGCTGGAAAGACGTAGCTAGGATTAGATATATGATGAAACGAAGTGGAATCAAGAAAAGACCTGGTTGCAGCTGGGTGCAAGGAAGGAAAGGCGTTGCAACCTTTTTTGTGGGAGACAGATCTCACTCACAGTCTCAACAGATATATGAAACACTTGCAGACTTGATTCACCGCATTAAAGCCATTGGGTATGTTCCTCAGACAAGTTTTGCTCTCCATGATGTTGATGATGAAGAAAAGGGTGACCTGCTTTTTGAACATAGTGAGAAGTTGGCTCTTGCCTATGCCGTTCTAACGTTACCACCAGCTGCACCCATTCGAATAACCAAGAATTTACGCATCTGTGGTGATTGCCACACTGCCATAACCTACATATCCAAGATTATTGAAAATGAGATCATACTGAGAGATTCAAGTCGCTTCCATCATTTCAGAAACGGATCCTGCTCATGTAAAGGCTACTGGTGACAACGCAATCAACCCACTCCGTTTTAGTTTATGACATTTTTGCTATGAGAGGTAATTATATTATTTTACTACACTAATGAGAAATGTACAATGATCCGTTATGTAATTAGAATGAAACTATTAGAATCAGTCTAACAGTAGAAAATTTAGTAATTTATATGAATTCTTACATTGTAATTTTATCGTCGCCATTACACACAAAAATCTTTGTATTTCGAGCTTCTTTCCAAGATAAATAACATTAGCCTTTGTGATTTGGATTTTTTGTTTAATACAAGATGTCAGGGTTGTGTATTGAGATGGAAAATTTGATGTAAAGTGAAATATAAGAATATTAAAAAAATCAAAGAAACTAATTTTGTTACAAGATGAATTCAAGAAAGATTGATATAAAGAGAGAAATTAAAATATATAAGGATAAATGTAGAAACACAAAATCAGGAGTGATTTCTGTATTGTAAATGCAATCTGTAAGATTTTCATTCCAATAAATATTGCAACTCATTGTCTGGAATTGATAGTGCGTATATTAACGTGAGAAATAATGGATTTTGTGTTTTTACGGAGGCATTGCCTCTTAAACCCGACCAGCTATCATTATATTGTGTTCCATGAAAAGACTTGTCAGGTGAGTTGAAAAACAAAGAAAACACAAGTAAATGGGGAAAATACAAAAATTAAAATAAATACTCAAACTAAAAAACTATGCGTAGTGAGGTAAAAAAGTACTGCATCTTATATTTGACAACTAAAATAAAATCATTGGAAACGTCCTTTATTACAATAATAAATATCAATGAAATTATTTGGCCATAAGAAATATATTAAAAAATTATTGTTTATCGTTTAGAACTCAAGTTGACGAAAACTTCCCGTTGCCCAGTCTGTCATACGATGGAAATGACTCTGGTGCGGCGTGCGTATACAAGAAAATGGAGCACCAACTAAGCTCCCAAATATGGATTGCAAGAACTAAATAAGAGATGATAATTAATACTTGCTATAAGCAACAAACCATTACAGAAACAAAGTCACCTATTATAATTTACAGTCATTTGCTGTTGATCTATATAAAGACCTTGCAAAATCACTATATCTCAACCATTAATGTGAAGTACAAGATTGCTGGACAAATTCATACACAATAAACTTTGTAGCATAGAATTCTACCACCACAATTTTTCAACTAACATTCCTTACACGGGAGAATGTCCTAGTAGTGAAAAGACTCCATTGATGCCATGCCATTTCTAGAACTTCTCAACTCTTGTTGACTCACATAATTATCACAAGAGTTGCCAGAGGTAGAAAGTTTGTGACCTGGGACAGAAGTAGAAGGACCAACACCTTTCCCAATTTGCACTTCTAGTGGAAATAGTATTTTATGTGCCACACATTGTTCACAACCCCTGCAAAATTATCAAATGTAAATGCTACTGTGCAGAATCAGGAATCAGATAAATCTAAATTGAAGTATTAAACTTTTTAGTCAGGAATCAACTCATTCATTGGCTAAATGTTGATCGAAGTGAAAACATTTCAGTAACAATTTATGCAATTTTCGTTTGCTATAAACAATGTCAAACGTCATACGGATAAGGATCTTCAGGAAGAGTAGAAGAGCCAGAGAGGATAATTTGTATAAAGAAACCTATGCCCTGCTGCCAATGCTACTCCTCCAATTAATGCTTTGCATGATATAAAGAAAGATCACAGATTTGAGTAAGTCGAATATGCAAGACCATCATCAGAGCAGTGTTTCTTTACCAGTAACTATGTGCAACAGCATAAAGTGGACGTAAAAATGTAGATACAGGGACCATCAACATTTTATATTGAAAACTTCACATCAACGAACCTTGAAATATGTGCAAATTTCCATTCATTATCATGAACATCTCTGGCTATTAGTTCTCGAGCAGGAGGCTGCTGTGAGTAATCCTGAGAAACAAATTAAAGAAACATATAACAGACAATATCACTAAGTTAATATGACTTACATAAGGAGGGGAAGACTTTTTCAGAAGCTCTTCGAGGAAAATGCTTTGCATGAGTATCGGTTGGTTGTTTGCCGGGATTGCTCAATTCGGCATGCAGAAACCTTTTGCTCTTGCTACAAAATCAATAATGTCAACATATGCTACAAAAATTAAAAATAAAAATAGATCAAGGTGGCAAATAATAGAAAAGTACAGGACTTAGAGGTTGCAGTCACTTGCACATATACTTCTGCTTCAGCATTAAGATGCATGATTTAAAGGTTCGGAGTGCAAGTCCATAAAAATGTTCCAGATGTAGATTTAATCTGAAGTTCTGAACTATTTATTTTATCCACTGCCACTTATTCAAGCAAACAGATAAGTTGCCGTGGTAAGTTAGAGTAATTAGGAATATGTGCATCTACTTCCCTGTTGGTTGAAGCGGCAACCTGCAAAATCAACATCTACATTTGTCAAATGATTAAAAAAACAAATATAAATGAAATACACGAGAAGCAATCAGTTATTTGGAAATTTTAAATGCAACAATAGTTTAGAAAAGACAACTATTAGGCTGGAATCCCCTCCTCCTCCGCGGGGGAAAAAATATAAACTAAAACTAATCATGAGATGATACACCAGAGTTCTGTCTGTTTGTCACGTTAACTTTTAGCATAGCAACTATACTGGAAGCTCTAAATACCTTTGCAAGTTAGAACTGAGCAGAGGGTCATGAATGATTACTTCCCAAAGATATTATCCATGGGCAGAGTCATGAATGATTACTTTCAAAAGATATTATCTTCAAATCAACAGCTGGTCACCTGGCCCCTTGATGAAGAGAATTCGCAGTTTTGAGTCTTTTCTTGGGTATCTTTTTATCTCTAATACCATCATAGAGTAGTTCGTAAGTGTGATAAGTTATGTGACCCTTTTTCAACAAATCTTCTACAAGAATCTTAGGCGCCGCTACCACCTTTTTATCAGCTTCAAAAATTGTATTTACAGTATTTGGAATGATGCCCTTTTGTAACATACAGTGGATGATACTAACTGCTTCTGGAACCTTGTCCTCTGCACACAGACAATTTAAAACCCGTCCAAATGTTGTCAATGACGGTATAAACCCCTTTTCAATATTTTCCAAAAGAAAATTGTATCCTAGAGAAATATTTCCCATTTTGCAAAAGCCATCTATGATAACCCGATAGGTATAGTTGTCTGGGTCACAGCCATTGCCCTTCATCTTAGAGAAGAGCTTCATGGCCATATTCATGTTGAGTTGTTCAGAAAATGCACTGACTATGATGTTATATGTTGCTGTTGTATGGCAAACATCGTATTGTTTCTCCATCCTTCTAAATAACCTGTAAGCACCATCTAGATCCCCAATCTTACAGAACCCAGTGATCAATGTGCCAAAACTAACAACATCAGGTTTCAAACCCTTGCTTTTCATTTCCCCAAGCAAATCTACAGCTTCAAATACTTTCTTAGCTTTACAAAGGCTCTCTACAATAATGTTATACGTAACTATGTTAGGAGCACATCCCTTCTCCTCCATAGCTTTGAAAATCTCCATTACTTCTTCAGATTTTCCAGCCTTGCAAAGCCCATTCAGCAAAGTGTTGTATGTGATAACATCGGGAGTCATGCCCAGACTCCACATTCTATTTACTACCTCAGTTGCATTGTCTAACTTCATCTGTTTACAATAGCCATCGATCAAAGTATTATAGGTAAATATGTCCGGGAGGCACCCTTTGGCAATAGCATCATCTACAAGATGATTAGCATCAGACACACAACCCATCTTGCACAAGCCATTTATAACTAAATTATAAGTCCATATATTGGGTTGACAACCATTTTCCGACATCTCATTCATCAATTGCAAAGCTGGCAAAATAAGACCCTGCTGAGACAACCCTTTAATCAAGGTATTGTAAACAACAACGCTCGGCCTCAAACCTTTTCCCAGTCCATCCTTAAAGACCGCCATGGCTTGATCAGGATCATCGTCCCGGCAAAACCCATTAATTAGGGAACAATAAGTAAACTCATCAGGTTTAAAACCCCTAAAAATTGCATCCTTCAGTACCCTATTCGCACATTGCACCATCCCCTTCTTGCAGTACCCATCAATAATACTATTATAAGTAAAAGCATCAGGCTCAAATCCATCATTCACCATTTTCCGCAAGTAACCCTCTGCCTCCACAACCCACGAATTCCTACACAGACCACATATCAATATATTATAAGTGACGACATCAAGACTCAATCCCTCCCTCAACACACTATCCAACAACCTAACAGCACGGTCAACAGCCCCTTCCCTACAAAGCCCTTGAACAAAAATATTAAAGGTGAACAAATTAGGACAAACTCCCCTCTTCAAAGCCTTGCCGAGAAGCTGCTCACTTTCAGAAACAAGACCCTTTTTACAAAGCACATGCAAAAGCTTATTAAACGTGACAACATCGGGACACAAACACCGCGCAAGCATTTCATCAAACAGAACACGCGCATGAGCATGGTCACCAGAATCATACAGCCCAGCAACGACAGTGCAGTAGGCGACAGCATTGGAATCACACCCAAGTTCAGGCATGTTACGAAGGAGTCTGAGAGCAGCGTGAGGCCTGGAAGTTCTGCAGAAGGACTTGATCCTTACGGTGTAGGTGTACACATCAGATTCCACCCCTCTGTCCCTCATCCTCATGTACACTTTGTGGGCTTGCTCATGGTAACCGTACTCCACCAGAATGTTCATGATGGCGTTGTAGGAGTGAACGGAGGGGTCGCAGTTGTAGAAGTCCATGCGTTCGAAGGTGTCCACTGCTTCCTGAACCTTCCCCTTCCTACCGTAGTTTTTCATGGCCTCGATGTACGCGCCTTCCAGAAGCGCGTTGTTGACGCACTCTCTCATTTCCGAAAGCACCTTCTCCATCTTCTCGAACTCGCCGTGATGGCCCAGCTTCTGTACCATGCACTTGTACGTTAGCAGCGTGTGCTTGAAGCCAGACTCCTTTTTCGCCGAGTTGAACATTTCCAGCGCTTTCAGAGGGTCCTTTTGGGCTTTCACCACCGCCGCAACGTGCTTCGGAAGCAGTGCACGATTCATCTCAAAATCAAGAAGAAGAAGAAGAAGAAGGGTGCTTCTCACATGGATTCAGGATAATCGATGTTTTCAATGTCTATACAGAGAGAGGGTTTGGTTCTACCATTAAAAGTGGAAAAACTTTATGCCTCTTTGGTTTTCTGTCTATTCTGGCTTTGGCTGTGAGAATGGTACGAGAAAGATGATGAATAAAATATATGGTTTTTAATTGTAAAATAAAAATAATTAATTAAGTTAAAATAAACTTTTGATTAGAGTCAAATCTACTCATAATTAAATTTTTTATAGATAAAATAATTAAGTGCCAGTATTAAAATTACTATTATTACTCTTGAATTATTTTCTAAGTGCTTAAATAGGCTTTAAAGTTTCAGTTTAAAAAACTAAGAAATAAGAAGATATTACATT
>Ga0099823_1002469_pt1 | contig 16702 bp, 9 predicted proteins | sample CowpearedBW_FD_76831 | JGI IMG/M metagenome (GOLD analysis project Ga0099823, IMG submission 76831) | Root nodule microbial communities of legume samples collected from California, USA - Cow pea red BW | ecosystem: Host-associated > Plants > Roots > Nodule | place: USA: California | collected...
ATTTGATCTCTGTGTAGACAATTTAAAATTATATTGGATAAAATTTCTGACAAATCTACGTTAAATTTTATAGTACCACACATAAAATTAGGATTGACCGTGTAAATTTTTGGTGTTCTTTAGATAAAAATAATTGATTTTTGTTTACAAGTAAAACTTGAAATACAAATAAATATCAATTATAATAATTTTGTTTTACTACCTAAAACACAAATTATGACAATGTGCAAAAATAGAGAGAATCACAATAGAAACATTCACACATTCCTACTTAAAAATTAGTATGGAGATATAAAATACATACCTCAATAATAAACTTGACTTACAAAAACTTTAATGCAATTTAAGCAACCATTTTGAAACACATCCACAACTATCACAAAAAACTCACAAGCAACAAAATGAGACATTATTGAGTTCTCTAAATATAATCACGATTTCAGTGTAAACAAGGTAGATGTTTAGACAACTAACTTCAATATAAAACATAAATATAATCGGATAAAATTGCTCCATATGAGAAATCATCACAAAAGATGAAGAAATGAGCTATTTTGGTTACTAATGGAGCCTCCATATATCTAGGATTGAGAGAAGAGAAAAGTCGCACACAAAAATTTTAGAGAAATGAGTGATAAAGAAGTTTCACATAACATTTTAAAAAGTCATTTACGTTGGACCTCTTGGGATCAAACTTGTGTCTAAGTGTGAATCCTTCACATGTTTTTTAATAGACATACTAGAAGAGTAGATACTTCACTACAGAGATTTGTATATAAAATATAAGAGATTTATAATTACTTTTAATCAAAATCCTTAAAACAAAAAGTTTATGGATATTTTTTTATATTGTTCATCTAATTAATCTCTATCCAATTCGAGTCTCAACTCTACACTTTAAACTCTCCAACACGTTTAATTTTTTTTTTCTTTCTTCTATATTTGACTATATGGAGTTCAAAGAGATAAGACCATCATATATTGCCTGGGTGTCATAGTCAAATAAGTAATGTTGAAGTAAAATTATCCCAACTCCAATTAAAGTGAAAGCAACACATTTACTTTTCCTTCAAATAGAATGACTCTTTTAAAACTTAAATGCTAGTTTTACTCAAATTCATTTTAACCACGCTGCAGTTGAGTAGCAAAAGTCAAAAAAACAAAAACAAAAACAGAGGACATAATTCTAATCGAAAGAAAATGTCATGAAACATTTACAACTGCAGAATACTTAAAAAACACACATGTTAGTCTTATTTAATCCCTCACATAATTTAAAGTTATTTAACTATTTAGAAAACACAGAAATGAGTTGCATTTATAGGACATGTAAAAAGGTCCACAATTCAGAAGCACTAAGCAATGGCAAGTTAAAATATTTTGATAAGGTGGTTACTTAGTAGTTTAAATTATCTCTATCTTCAAAATATACTGATTTTATTATATTAAATTTTTTAATAAATTTTAGAATATTAAAATCCAGAAAAAAAAAATTGTAAATTGGATTACCTGGTTGCGTAGATGGGTGGGTGTAAGTTATTTCCAATTTCACACTGTGTCTTGCTTTTGTCCTTTGAATACCCCTGCCGACTCAAATACAGTTCATACTTTCCTTCCCATTCAACCATACGTACGGCTTTTCAACTTTGAATTTAATTACAATTATGAACTTTTTTCATCTCCCAAATTCATTGCGATCATTCATCACTTGCATTCTCAATTTTGGGTAACCCAACATGCTTTCTACCGATTCCCCCTCTTCTTGTCCTTCCCTTGCTCCCTCTTTTTCATGAATCAAAACCCTATCATCATATGTCTATTTTTTTTTCACCACTCTACTTTTCAGACACATAACTCAACATTATTATATTCTCCATTGACCCCCTTTATGTGTGGAACGTTTTCCTTCTTTTTCTTGCATTGATTATAAACCTCTTCCAATTAAACGTGTGCCCTTTTGTGACTACATAGTGCCAAGTATTTTATTTGTGCGACTAATTTAGGGTTTAGGATGATCTATTGGATCATCTTTAATATAATTTTTTTTTTTGGCTCTTCTTAAGTTTTGTCTTTATTTAACTATGAAAATCAACATTATGAAACATAATATCATTAAAGTTGTAAAAATGAACTTAGTGGATAGGTGATAAAAAGAAAATCTGTAGAACAATTAGATCGGATAAAAAAAATTATAGTCTACATTAAGTTAAATAATTTTTTATCGAAGGTTTTATAAAATAGTATCACCATACACTACAAGAATGTCTATATATAATAATCAATTTTAGTAACAAAAACTGTAGTGAACAATTTAGATTTCAATTTATAAAATAAAAAATTATTGGTAATTAAAATAGTCACTATTATAAATAAAAAATTATAATTGGTTTGTAAATTTGTAAGACCCACTTTTTCTGTCCTAAATGTTTAAGGCCCCAAAACCCTTTCCAACCCTAACCCTCTCATTCTGCCTCCATTTCACAAGACAACTCCTTTCCTCACTCTCTCTTCTCTCTTTTCAGAGCTCTGTTAGGGTTTGAGCTAGTTCCTCCGTTGGGTAATCAAACTCTACTTCCAAGTAAGTAGAACTCTAGACCCTTATTCCTTTTATGTTTCCCCTTCTGTTTGGAAGCTCTAGTTCTGCTTTAACATCAGATATGATCTCAGTTTCGTTCTCCTTGGTTGCTTTTCCAGTTCCGCAAGCTGCCACGTTCTGTGGTGCTCTTCTTTGAGTGTTTGTGTAGATTTGCTAGCGTATTCCAGGTAAGGGAAGCTAGAGTTTTTCGTGTTCCTTCATATCTACCAATTTTTTAGTTTTTTTTCGTGTGTATGATGCATGTGTACTGTTGTGGTTGCCTGGAATATTGATAAATGTAGTGTGGTTTCGAATGCTTGGTTGTTGCACGCGTGAACAGTGGTGAGAACTGATATTTTTGCCCAAGCGAGCATGTCTCGCCTAGGTGAGACTAGCAGAAGCTCACCCAAGTTTTCTGCTGGAACTGTTGCTCAAGCGACGAGCCTTTGTTTTAAGCGAGGAGTAATCTCTTTGAGGCAAGGAGGTCTCGCCTAAGCGAGAAATCGCAGAAGCCACTGTTCCACTGCTTGAGCTCTCGCCTAGGCGAAAAGGGCTCGCTTAAGCGAGAGAACCTCTCTCACTTGAGCGAGGACTTCTAGCCTAAGTGAGACTAGGGTAGGTTTCATGCTCTAGTTCTGATTTGTTCTCTTATGTGGTTGCTTGCCTTCCTGATAGAGTGTTTTACCGAAAACGCACGATGTATGATGCCATGTAGGTTGTATGAGATTAAATGAGAATGAGATTTTGTTATGTTGAGTATGAAATGGAAAACATGAATTGTTGGTTGATTGGTTGGATATTGGCATGAGATTGTTATGCTTGATAAATCTATGGTTAGTTGGTGAGACATGGCTATGGTATGAGATTGACGTAATTCCATGAAACTCTTGTTGAGATTTCATGGTGGTGTTGGATGTGATGGACGTAATTCCATAAACCTCTTGGTGAGATCTCATGATGGTGTCGTATGTGATGGACGTAATCCCATGAACCTCTTAGTAAGGTTTCATGGTGGTGTCGTAGTGTATATAATTAGGTAAGGATTCAAGTAAGGATTGATTTCTGAAACTCTAAAGAGTCAGTTAGTCTCACGTAGAGTGGATTGACTCAAGTGGTGAGAGTAGTAGGAGGCCCTAGTCTTTGACAGGATAATAGCCTTAGATGTTCGAAGGCTAACCTTGTGCGTGGTAGGGTGAAACCCATTGGCAATGGCTCTACAGAGCAGTAGAGGTCACCATAAGTCAAGCATCCAGTGAATCTGACCGATTATATGTTTCCGTATAAATTGAGTCTTAGAGTCTCGTTGTTTGCTATCACATGCTTGGTTGATTGATGTGTTCTTGACTTTTAAATTGCATGCTTAATTGTATGATAAAAACCATTTTACTCTAGCTTACCCTTCTTGCTTGTATCTGTCTTCTTGTGTGGTTTTTTCTTTTTTCAATGATCACCAATTTCTTGGTGTGAGCAGATATGCACTAGTGCAGAATTTCCTTTTTACCTCGCCTTATATGCTTCGGTTGGCCAGGAACCGAAGCATATAATGGCGCGGTGACATTTTTGCAATTCTAGCCAAGTTTTATGCCTCAGTTCAGCTAACACCCGAAGCCAAAGATAGCTATAGGCCTCGATTCACGCAAAACCGGTGCCAAAGAGTGCTATAGGCCTCGGTCCAACAAGACCCGGTGCCAAAAAGGGGTATATGGCTTTGATTGTTAGAGGAACCGAAGCCATAGGGTTTATTTAGGGTTTCAATTTCGCAAACCCTTCAACTTCCCCGCGCTGCGAATATGCAACTCTTTCCTCTCTCTCTCTCTCTCTTTCTCTCTCTTTCTCTCTGCTGCAACCTCTGCCACCAAAGTCTCCGACCACCTCAGACCACCTCAGACCACTGCAACCACGCAAAGGCGAACAAAAACGCGAACCCTCTCTGTGTCTCATCTCCCGTCACCGTCGTGTCGCTCTTTCGTCTCTCTCCCTGCCACCGTCGCTACCACCACCCTCCTCCGTCGCTGCCACCACGATCCTGCAGCCACCGTCGCGGCGTCGCCTCTGCTGGTGCTGCACCTCACTGCACAGAGCGCTCTCCCGCATTCACACAACGCCATCAGTGGTTGTGCAAACCAGATCTGCAATTACGAAACCTGTAAATCAAAAAATCAGATCTGCGATTGCAAAACCTGCAAATCAAAAAACCAGATCTGTAAACATTGTCGCGGCCTTTGCAGATTCACAAACCACCACTGACAATCGTTGTTGCGCGCGAGCCACGAGCACCGCCACGAACACGTTACCACGATGAGAACGCCTCCATTGCGGAGGCGCCTGAGCCACCGTTGTAGCTCTATGGCTTCGGTTCACACTAGAAACGAGGTAGAAGAGTAGCTCTATGGCTTCGGTTCACACCCGAGGCCAAAAGCCATCCCCTTTTGGCCTCGCGCTAATATGCCTCGATTCTGGAACCGAGGCAGAATATCAAAAACAACTGGGGCCAAAAGCTCTTACTACACTGGTGATGGGAGCCCACGATGATCCCATTGACGATGGGAATGCTGCAGCGTAGTTGGTTATGGGTTGGAGTTATGGTGTTCTGTAACCTATTGCTCTTTGGGTAAGCTTTTGGGCCACAATTGAACTTTTATTTTTGTTTTGGCATTAGTGCCTCTGTTTCCTAGTTGGTATATTTGGATGACTATAAATCTTTTATACTATAAGCCTCGTACTCTTTGGATATAATTAAGTATGTGACATTTTATTTAATTAGATTTATCTATTAAATGAGATGTTACAAAATTGGTCTCTAATTAGTTACTAAGGTTTTGACTACCGAAAGAATTAGTTTTTAAATTGGTCACTAATTAATTAGAGACCAATTTCTTTGGTAAAAAAAAACTTTGGTAGCTAATTTTAAAGGCCAATTACAAACCAATTATAACTTTTTATTCATTTTTTTATTGGCAAAGAAATATATTGACTATGGAGCATTTGGAGGTGCTCTAACTCTTTTACAAAGAATACATACTTGGTTTTTCACTACATACCCAAACATAGTCAAACAATATTACCTACCAAAATCCTACTAATCTTCTTATAAATTTTCACAAAAAACTCTACTGAATGTTCTATGAATATAACTAGGATGAATTCATGAGGTTAATGAACCGTAGTATATTTAGGCATAGTAAATATGGGTGGGTTATGGACAATAGTTGAAAATCGTAGCCTATAGTACATAATAGGATACTGTTCCTGGAAAAACCGTAGTTTTATTCATGACTATATGCTATGACTCATAAAAAAATCATAGCCTATTTGTGACTATAGGCTATAATTTTTTCATGAACCATAACTTATAATCATTACAAAAAAGGTGTAAATTGTGGTAGTTGTTTTTGTATAATGTGGCAATTTTAACCACCGTAATTTACATTTGTGATGATTTCGAGAACCGCCATAATTTGCATCACCACAAAGCAAAATTTGGCGGTTTAAATAGTTGTGGAAACCACCATATTTTGCAATGTATAAAGTGATGGTTTTGTGATGTAAAATATGACGGTTAAAACCATCATAATTTAATTAATAGAAAAATATTTCAATGTAAATAACGACGATTTTAACTATCATTAATCACACTATATTATGGCATTTTTAACGATTGTAATTCAACTTTTATATCATCTATGATCCATATTTACTATTTATAATCCACCTGCATTTATAATTTCTTAATTAATCTCTCAATTTAATAAAACATTCCTTTTTATAATATTCAACCTGCAATTATAATATTCAACCTACATTTAACCTACATTTAATAAAATACTCGACCTTCATTTATAATATTTTTTTATAATGATAAATAAAAGACACAAAAAATTATAGCACTATAAAAAATAAAATTAATCAAAACTTATAAATTCATTTATAAGTACCAATATTACAAGATACATTTGATCTCGATTACAATGCAAATATCAAGCAAAGTATAAAAGATTTGATAGTTTTAGATATTATATCTAAATTTATAAAAAAAGAAAGAAATATACACGATTAATCTATCATATTTTCTTCGCATGATCCTCTTGTATCATTTGGAGATGGAGGTGGCACACCACTTTCAACATCAGGTGCCTGTAATAAATAAAGAATATAAGTAATATTATTACTTTAGATTATGGAATAGATTATGATTTTTTTCATCTAACTGTAGCATATCATGGAATTTTTTTATAAATATTTTCATTTCAGTAACTATACACTCTATTAAACAACCTGAAAATTAAACCAAGATTTAACAACAACAAATACATTGTTGAACCAAAAACAAGAAACATAAAAATTCACCTTTTACCACTAGTACTGATTTTAAAAAATCCATTGAAAAAAGGTAGTAACTATACACTCTATTAAACAACCTGAAAAATTAAACCAAGATTTAACAACAATAGATACATTGTTTAACCAAAAACAAGAAACATAAAAATTCATTTTTTACCACTAGTACTGATTTTGAAAAATCCACCAAAAAAAGGTTGAAATTGATTTTTGAGTCAATTCTTTTTCTATTATTGTACATTTGTTTGTAGAGTGTATACATAGCATATATTTCTCACACGTGTTGAACAACAAAGTTCATAGAAAATGTCACTTTTCAAATTTTTAGTGTATTTGCCTAAGTTTTCTACATCTTATACATTTATTTGACTTGCCTATACTCTTTAGAAAATTCTAAATTTTTTTCTGGTGTTTTCTAACATATAAATAGATATTTTTCATGCCTTTAGATTTTACGTTTATCATAGTTACATTTGGGGTTCAGGATTCTTTTAAATTTTATGTTTGTTATACAAATTTTAAAGCTATAAGGGGAGTAAGGTGAGAGACAAAACCTAAGAGTGTGCTTTGAAAACGAGAGAAAGGCACACTAGTGTGTGAACAAGACAAAAAAGAAAACAAACTTGTGAATGCACACAAGATACTCAAACAAGGTGGATATACTTAGATGAGGAAGAAAAAGAGGGAGACGAAATAGAAAACATTGAAGGAAGAAGATAATGAAGAAAACAAGAAAGACGAATCTGAGCGCACCCTAGAGGAAGAAAACGAGAGAGAAAATCCTATTCAAAAGTTCACACTAGTAAGAGGCAATATATGTGTGAGCCAAGTTAAAATGTAGAAGTTAACCCTATTATAAAAGGGGGTTACAATTCTCTATAAAATCGTAGCCTATACTCTAGTAGTCAAAGTATAAACTACGATTTTGTTTGAATAATAGCCTATACCATGCTAGAAATTAAAAATAAATGCCCCAACATTTTTATAGGCTACATTTTTCTTAAAATCATAGCTTATATGTCATAGTTAAATGCAATATTTGCACTAGTTAGCTAGTATTTGAGAACTAGATGCCATGATGCTCAAACTTGTCCCATTAACAAACATGTAATTATAATACATGTACCCATTTCCATGGGTATGTATTAAAGATATTCATTTGGTATTTATTATGAATCATTTGCAAGTACACTATTTTTCCATCCTTAGTAGGGGTAAGGTTGAAGTTAAGGCATTAGCAAGGGCAAGATAACATGAATTGGAATTGTAGGTATTTCTTCCTTTGTCTCTATTAAAAATGTGATTTATGTTGATGCAATCAAGTATAACCTACTTAGCTTACGTTAATTAGTTCACAATTGTTACATGGTCTTTTAATACATTCATAATATCTATATTAGATGGACAAAGTGTCTTTCAACCAAACCACACAAGAATATCTATGAGATTTGATTTGATAGATCTTAGAAAGTACAAGATAACAAGTATGCTTTTCCAAAGAAGATGAAAACATGGCTTTAGCATAAAAATTTTGGGCATTTAGACAAAAAAAATTGAAGCTTTCTAAGAAAAACCATGTTTTAAGATTGTTCAATCTTTCATGGAAAACCTATCTTTGATGTCAAACATGTCATAGAGAGAAACATTTAAAAAGCACTTTAAAATGCAAAAGTTATGTTTCTACCACTAGGCCTTAACAACTCTTCAACATGGATCTTTTCGGACCCATGAGAAAGTTAAGACTAGGTGGAAAGAAATATGGTCTAGTCATTGGAAATATTTGTTCAAAAGCTATATGCGTATTCTCAACCCATAATAATGATTCTTTCAAGGTGTTTGAAGTATTTTATAAAAGATTACAGATTAAGAATAGTTTCTATATCTCTAGTATTAGAAGTGACCACGATATTGAGTTAAAAGGTTTTGTGAGTCTAATGACATGCACCACAAATTCCCTTTATTGAGAATAGCTCAACAAAACGAGGTTGTGGAAAGAAAGAACAAAGCTCTCTAAGAGATGATTAAAACCATGATTTGTGAGAACTCTTTACCAAAGTATTTTTAGGCGGAGGTTGTTTCTTTACTTGTTAGGCATATAATAAACCCTTGTTGGAAAAGACTTCATAAGAATCATTGAAGGATGGAAAGCCTAACATTGGTTATTTTCATGATTTTTAATTGTAATTTTTATATCCTCAGTACAAAGGATCAAATTGCCAAATTTAGGGGTGGGCATGGATTGAATATTTAGATATCCGACCTAGATCCAATTTAAATCTAAATATATGGATCAAATTTTGATCCAGATCCACTTTTTTGCGAAAATATAATTTGGATATTTTAAAATCTAGATCCAAATATTAGGATGAAGTTAGATATCCAGATCCAAATATTTGGATCAACTAAAAATCTAGATCCATTTCTAAATCCATTTTTAATGAAACTTAAATTTTAATAAATTTAATTTTAATTTTAAATTTATATTTTAAAAATAAAATAATTATGTCATCCAATAATAAATATTTTTTAAAAAGTAAAATAATATATAAAATAATAAAAATATTATAATATTATAAATTTAATAATATTAAAGATTAAACATAATATATTATTTAAATTCTTAACATTAAAACAAATTAAATACAAATTTGTTAACTTCTAACAAAGTTAATGCGACACAACCTGTATTTTTGTTTCGTAGTGAGTTTTTTTAGCAAATTGGGCCATGACTTTTAACATTAATTTATTAAAGTTATATAGATTTTTAGCCAAGTTTTTAAAAAGAAAATGTGAAACTTACCAATGAAAAGCATACCAGATTGAACTATATTCTCATCTTTATTTCAAAGTTCGGTTTTGCTGGATTAGACTACTAAGTGCTTTCTCAATCTGTGTGTGTGCCTTGCAGCTTGAGCCGTGAAAGTGCAGAAAGAAAGGAAGAGAAAGAAGTTGGTAGAATAATTTATACTAAGCAAGTAAAACATACAAAACATATAAACAATTTATTAAACAGTTCAACTTCATTGGAAAACTACGCATTCACCAGAAGTAAATACACATTCCAAAAATAAAGGAGAGAAGAAAAAAGAAAACAGACCTGGGGCTAGCAACATTGTCGTTGGTGTTGGTGTCGATCTTAATCTCCAGGAACCCCTAAACGCAGCACTGTCGTTCGTTCTCTAAATCAAAATTAAACAAATGAATTAATCAAACTTAAAACTAGATAAAATGAATGAAGGAAAAACGAGAAACATTGTTGGAACATAGATGAGAGAAGAGATTCATATACCTTGGATCAATCAACCACAACAAAAGAAGAGAGAAGAGATTTAGGGTTCAAAGGATTGAAATGTTGGAATAGAGAAATTGGGAATAGTATGTTTCAGATAAGCCTGGATAAAAGTTTAATCCAATTTTAGAATTTGGATTTCCCATATATTAAAATCTATAAAAGTAAAATAAAAATCTGATCTGAAAAATATATAAAAAATGGATAAAAAGTAGAAAACAAAATTTATAAAATGGTTTTGTAGTGAACCAGTTCAGTTTAAAATTAGACTAGATTAGGTAAACCAATTTTTTTGCCCACCCTTAACCAAATTTGAGCCCAAGGTTGATAATTCAATATTTTTGGGATACCCTAACAAATCCAAGGCTTATAAAATGTATAACTCTTGTACCTAAATCATGGAGGAAACCATAAATGTGAAGTTTGATGATTTTGTTCATACTAATATAAAACTATGTGATCTTAAAGATCTTAGGATAACAATATCTGTTGAAGGTTGTGCAAACAAAGCAAACACATAAGATGAATGATGAATGTATATGATCTTATATAGTAAAGACATCAGACCCAAAAGCAACTTCAAATGAAGATATGCCTATTCTAAATCACAATCACTAAACCCATTAGAAGAATTAAAAAGTTCATATAATCCCACCCCTAAGAGCACATCCTTGGTGAGAAGAATGAAAAGGTTCAAACTATTGTCAACAAGGGAGACTATATTCATGGTAGCATGTTAAGAGGTTTAATTGAAAAGAAAGCTTGTGTAAATAACTACTTCATTTTTAGTGCTCAAGATATTTTAAAGTATATCTTGTCATTATTGTATTCAATTATTCATACAAGGAAAAATTAAAACAACTTGTGCTTATTGTTTGAAATACATATAACATGTTTATTTTCCTACCATTTCTTGGGAGACAATTGCTTCAAGAAGACCCATATTGTATGTTGTAATCTTGTGTTGTAAGACTCTAGTGTGTTAACAAGTGATAGAATTAAAAAAGAAGATTTGATGTCCCAATCTACTTACATTTAATGAAGTTTGACTAAATTTTAAGGAGTTGATTTTTTTAATGAGTTTATGATATTTAATCTTTATGTTTTATGCATTAAAAATATTTTGAAAGTATTTTTAAGGTTTTAGAAAAGCTAAGTAATTTTAATTGATGACAAATTATTTTAATCAATTAAATGTTATTAGTCTTGTTGGAATTTCAAGTAAGAACATTTAGTTTATTAAAAGACTTTAGTTGACTAAAAGGTCTTCGTTCAAAACTCATCTTACCCTATTTTACTTGGTTGAACTACAAATCTATCGATTAAAATCACTAAAAGACATGTTTTAAGCAATTTTAATTAATTAAATCAAGATTTTAATAGATTTAGTTGATTAATATAGATTGTTATTAAGTTGAAGTCTCAATTTAGTAAAGTACGTGTTTTTATTTTAAAAACTAACAAGTGTAAGGATAATATAACCTTTTTTTATTACGAAAGTACATTCTAAGAACAACTTTGTCGATTGAAAATCCTTTCTAAGTGCTCTCTTTAGATGTTTTTTTTTTTAAAAAAAAATTAAGATATAAGGTGTTGTAACTCCCAACTAATATGTAGTAACTTTGCCTATACTACTGATTGGAGTTAATCTTGATTAATTGCGCCACCAAATTCTGAGTTTATAATTAATTCTGAGTTTATAATTAATTCTGTTTTCGGCATAATTTTTCCAGTTTTTTATTTTGTTGAATAGCTATTTAATATGTTGAATCATACTGATCTATTTGTGTGACTCTTTGTTAAATGAAATTAATCTATTAACTTTGTTTTCAATCAATTGAAAATGTATGTTCCAGTAAAGATTGCTTATTGATTTTTTGGTCAATCTTATTCCAATTAAAGGATTTTTGTAAATTCGAATTGAACCTAATTTTCAGTAATAGCTAATTCAACCACCCCCTTCTTGGTTAAGAAAGTCTTTTAAAGGTTATAACAAGTTGGTTATTTCAATTAAAATGATCTGGAGTATTAGAAGACTAAAAGATATATATCCATGATATTTCGGTATAAGATCAAACACAAAATTGCAAGTATGAAATCCAGCAAGGCTAACAACATTCGAGACATTATTGGGCAGGCACAAAAATTATAATGATATTATTGTTGGCTTATGTCTTCTTAGAGTGAGATTTGACATGGGAATCAATGGCCAGTCTGTGCGGATCGTGAGGATGAATTTGAATGTTGTGGCATAAATGTGAAGTGTATATTCTTGTTCAGTAGCGTGACATAGGGCCATACATTTCACTAGAGATTGCAACAATAGCTGCCCATTTAAGGAGCAATTTGGGGTTTCCTGCCCTAATTAGTGCATTGTGTATAACAAGGGGCCTTGATTCAAATATTTTTTTGTTGCATCCTCTTCAACCACTCATTAACAAAACTTTCATTAGGACATATTGCATCCTAAGAGAAGTGCAACAAGCAAAGGTTACATATAATCTTGATGGAGGTACTTCATGGCGTCCACAAAGATCTTCTCAAAGGGCACAACCTCCATTATCATCTACTTCACCATATCTCACTAAGGAGACGTTCAATGTGGCTATGGCATTGAGGACTGCACAAGAAAATTCTCTTAGACAATGGAAGTTGAATATCATTGAAGGATTGCATGGTTTATACTTGCAGCCTCTAAAGAGCCAATGACTCGATGTTTGAGGCTAGTGTACCTATAAGACCCAGGAAAATTAAATATAAATAAATATTTAATTATCAATAATTGGGGATTGGAGATACATTTAAAAGAATTAAATGGGCCAATCATGAAAAGGAGTAATGATAGGTTAGTTGGTTGAGTGTGTTAGGTGGTGTTCAGAGGACTTGGGTTTGAGTCCTACATATGCCATTAATGGATATTTAATTATTATTTTATTTTGGTGTGTATGCATGAGCGTGTGATGTGGATTTGTATTGGTGTATGTTCATAAATTATCATGAAACATGGATTGCTTTGTTGGTTGTGCATATGCTTGGTAATTGAGTAGTTGTGGGTACGATTCTTGACTATGCCAAATAGTTCCTTTTACATTGAATTATTTTTGCCAAGTGAGTAGATGCTTAGGAAACCAAGCCGTCTCAGAGTGGCTAGAAGGGTAGGCTATGACAGTTATGGTGCAGGAAACCATGTAAATGTAATTGAATGACCATTAAAATATAATTTTCGTTTTTTTTATTTAATTAATTATTTTTAGGACTGAAAAGATAGAGGAAGGGAGAATTAGTGAAGGGAAAGAATAGAGAATTGTGTGGTTGAGTGGGGAGAGTGGGGTGAGCATAAGTTTTGATCTAAGGAGAGGATAAAAGGTTGTTTGAGTGGTAGAAGCAAGGTAGAATCAAAGTCGTGCAAAGAGGAACCTTGGGAGCACTTTTGGAGTGGAAAATCCCAGTAAGAGGAACTATATCTCTTTGTTTAAATTCATGTGTAATGTATTTTGTGATGTTTTGAACCTAGTTGTTGGGTCATAGCAATGAAGGTCCGCCAAACGACACACATTGTTTTGAACCTAGTTGCTGGGTTTTTCCCAGAACCGGTTGGCGGCTACGAAGGCCTGCTAGGCGACACTAACAAATTGGCAAGTTTCTACAATTTTTGTGGATGTTGTGATATTTAGGGTTTCTGTAAAGTTTCCTATGTATATTTGAATGTATGATGTTATATGATTGTTGATGAATGTCGTTGGTGCAGTTCACATTTTTGTTATGCTGGACTTATGTATATGGAATTGATATAAATTGGGTAGAAGGCATTGAGAAAGGGCAAATGCATGGAATGTGATTGTATGTTGGTGCAAAACTTGGTTGCACATGTGGTATTGGAATAGATAAATGTAATAGGTGCTGATATTGCATGGACAATGGTAGTGTCTAGTCTCTATTTTGGGAACCTCTTTTATGTGCAAATTGTATTTTGGTTTAAATCAATATGGCATGGTTTAAATTTGTGAAAATATATGGGATTGATGCATCTACAGTATGATAGCGTGAGTTGGGTTGTGTTAAACTTAAGGGACCTATTTTATATATTTTAGATGTGTGCCTAGAATGTCTAAGATGTGAAAACATGTGGTAAAGTAAAAAAAAAAACCAAAAACTTATCAAACTACTGGTGTAGCACTTGGTGATACGGAATGGACTGCCAGACGATAGGGTAACCAGGGATGACCCTAGAGTAGGTGCCGCCTGACGGTGATTTGAGACTACCAAGAGGTCTGCACTACAACGTTGCCTGGTCGCGCTTATGCTATGCCAAGCGATAGTGCAGTGGAAATGTGTGTTTGTGTTGGATTTTGTGTGTTGTGTGGTGACGGTTTTTGTTTGGGATATGCTTGCATGGATTATGAGTAGGGAGATTTGTAATGGAGTTAGAAACGCGTGATTGATACAGACGGGGAGGTTCGTATTGAATGTACTCTCATGTGGGAAGCGAGAAGGTTCGTATGTTTTGTGCTCACACTTGAGGATGTTATAAGTAGGGAGGTTCATAACAAGATGTGTTCACGCATGTTGGACTACGAGCGACAAGGCTCGTAGAGTTGGACTACGAGCGGGGAGGTTTGTAGAGTTGGACCACGAGCGGGCAGGTTCGTGGAAACATATGGAATCCCTATGACCATAATTGAATATGTGCTAATCTCATATAGGTTATTAGACTGTGGTGGTCTACATACCTTTTGGTGTAAAGGTCTTGACAAAATTATAAACTGGCTAAGGGTTTTATATTCTTAATTATGAATGTTTATTAATTATAAACTAGCTAGTTGGATGGTGATGTCACATGGGAGCAGATGTGGTTTCAGGTGAGGATGGTGATGCATAGAGACGAAGTGGGGGAATATCTATTGGGATTTTAGTTTGGAATTGTTTTTTGAACTTGTAATTTTTATTACTAGTTGGGTTTGGATTTTTAGCTTGTAATAAATTGTTATGAATTAATTTTAAATTACCGTTGTTGAGGATTTTAAATATTGCTTCATTTTTGGGAATAATATTATTGTTTGAATTCAATTTAAATTATAATTTTCTTTTATTAAGTAATATCCGACTAGGGTGTTACAATACCTTAGACAAAAGAACCATATTCTGAATTCTCAGACAATTTTAAGTTTGAAATGCAAGGTGGTGGTGATGTACCAGAGTTTGAAGTTCAAGAGTAGGATGCTTGTTGGAGGTCGTGGTCATAGATTCAAGATGTTTGTTTTTCTTTTATTTTATTTTTGCGTCAATTTTTGTTTTTCCATTGAGGAGTTATAGTAGGCTTATATTTTTTCTGCCATTGTCTAAATTCTCAACTATGCTAATCATGTTCTCATAGTAATTAGTGTGCATTTTAACTCTTTTGATGATCAACTGTGTTGAAATATTCTTAAGCATTGTTTGTCTTGTATTTTGATTGTGCATACACTTAGAATATCTTGTGGCATACTTTGAGTGAGAGATAGTTTGGTATGATTACATGAAGTTAGTCCTTTTTCAAACATGAGAGTAAGACCAAACTTTTTAATATTTTAGTGTTGTGAGCTTGTGTGTAAAGAGCTGTAAGGGGAACCATTATTGCCATGAAATTGATTTTTGCCTGATTCTTGTTACTGAAATCACGTAATTGGTTAGAAAGGATAAAAACACTTGTTTGATATGTTTAAGTTGCTTAGCCAAATAACCAACCATGATATGTGTAAGACCCGAGAAAAAAAAATAAAATTGAAATAAAGAATGAATATTTAATTTATATCTGGGAAGAAATAAATAGCGTTAATTGAACTAACATGATGTAGCAAAGTACTAGCTCAAGTGGTGAGAGTACTTTGGGGTTGTGTGTGAGGACTTGGGTTCAAGTCCTTTGTATGTAAATTGTGTGAGTTTTAATGTTTCCTTTTAAGTAAGAGAAACGGAAGTATAATTTATATTTTATTGTATACGCATATTTAACAATAAAAGTGGACTGGCTAAGTGGTTGGAGCGTGATAGGGGGGAACTCATAGTCCTTGCTTCGAACCTGGCCATTGATGAGCCTCCATTGCAGTTGGACGAAAAACTGCATAAAATTGGGAGGAGAAGCCTGAAAAATGGAGGGCAGAAAAGTGTGGAAGAGAGTGAGATTTGAAAATTTTGGAGGAAAGGTGTGGAGAAGAAGAAGAAAGGAGACCACCATTGAAGGAACTCCTTGGAAGCTTAGATCCAGGTTAGGGGAGCTGGAATTGTACCTTTAATTGCGTACTGTTTAATTTCATGAACTGTATAATTAAATTGATGCATGTACAATACCCTGCTGTGTATAATTCGTGTTTCTAAAATTTTCCAGCAACCGCCTGGCGGATGATGAATTGCCGCCAGGCGCCATACCAGTGAGATATGGTGTTTGATTCACGAAAAACGCTGTTTTTCGTACTTTTCGTGGAACAGGAACCGCCCGGCGGTAGTTTCATGCCGCCAGGCGCCAC
>Ga0099823_1002471_pt1 | contig 16697 bp, 6 predicted proteins | sample CowpearedBW_FD_76831 | JGI IMG/M metagenome (GOLD analysis project Ga0099823, IMG submission 76831) | Root nodule microbial communities of legume samples collected from California, USA - Cow pea red BW | ecosystem: Host-associated > Plants > Roots > Nodule | place: USA: California | collected...
ATTATTATTATTATTATTATTATTATTATTATTATTATTATTATTATTATTATTATTATTATTATTATTATTATTATTACTGTTAACGCACTAACGCGTCCTAATCTAATTCATAGCATTATTATGATCGCTAACTATAATTAACTCCTGCTTTTATAATTCTCTTTCTTCTGTTTAATGCATTTTTGACTCGAATTTACATTTTTTATTATATTTTTTCTGTTTTGTGTCTTTAAGATATATTAATAAAGACTGATTTTAATATTTTAAATATATTTAAAAAATTTATAACAAGTATATTTTAATATGAATAATGATATTTTAATCCACTTTTAACTCATTACTCTTATTTTAGATCATCACATTTTATTACTAAAAAAATTAAAATAAATAATCTAAAAATAATAAAAGTAATAGATTAAAATTGAATAAAAAAATAAATTAAAATATTATTATTCTTTTAATATTAAGCTAAAGACACTACACACAAATCCAGTAGAAGATTTGGGTTCTTTCACTCCTACTATTTTCATTTCTTTACTGTAAAGTAGTAGTTTCACGTTAAAAAATATTCGGTTGTAACTTTTAAATTCAAGAGAAAAAAAGGACTAATTTAGTTTCGTGTGGCATGTGTTTAATTGAGTTCATTTAAAGGAATAATCATCTTCTTAACAATTTTATAACAAAAATAAATGATATTATTTTTGAAATAATCGGAACCTTGGATAGAAGATGATGACGTGGGGAAATGGGAAGAGAGAAAGAGGGAATAGGTAAGTTGCATGGGGTTGGCCGTATTGGATAAAGCTGAAATAAATGGTAGCCGTAGGATGGTAATTGCAAAGTTTTGGTGACGTTGAGAAACGGCGTCGTTTCGTTTAATTTAATAATTAATTAAAAATAGAATAGAAGACAAGAAAAGATGGAACGGTTGTTGTTTTAATCGGCGTTGGAGTGCAGTGGATGCAGTGAAGAGAGCCTCGAGGACTCTGTGACTTACCTTATTGAATTGAATTGAGTTGAGTTGAATCCCTGGTTCATGCAACGAACAAAACAATAAATCTTACAATTCTTTATCTGCTGCCAATGCAAACCAAAACGATGTCGCCTCCTCGCTTCCCTGTGTTGCTGTTACTGCTGTTTCTCATTGCCGCCGCCGCCGCCGCCGATAACGATGCCAAACGCGACGACCAGAGGGCTCCCAAGTCCCAATCCTGCAATAACCCCTTCCAATTGGTATTCTCTTTCCATCAATTATTCTTTTCTTACTTCCGTTCGATCTCCCGATTTTTCTTCTCTTCTACTCGTGCGAGTCGCTTCCACAATCCATCACAATTTTATATGATTTTCTTTATTCACTGGCTGGCTGCAGGTGAAGGTGGAGAACTGGATTGATGGCGTGGAAGGGAGTATTTATAATGGCGTCACTGCCAGATTTGGCTCTCTTTTGCCTGAGAAACCTGAAAACAGTGTCAGAACTCCTGCAATTTTCTCTAATCCTGTAGACTGCTGTTCCAATTCAACTTCTAAGGTTCTTTTCTTCCTCTTCCACCCTGCTTCTCTGCACCTACGATCTAATACATTTATGCCCTTGCTACGTGCCGATTTACAAACACACTTGATAAACTTTCTATCTAATAAGGGACCCCATCCATGTTCTATCTTCATGTTTCAAAATGTTTTTTGTTATTCTATTTTTACCCTCCAATAGCTGATAGTTAATGTGGTATATTGTTTTTCTCAAGAAACATACCCAGTGAGTTATGCATTCTTCTTTTTACAGTTGTCTGGATCAGTTGCTCTCTGTATGCGTGGGGGTTGTGACTTTACAGTCAAAGCTGAATTTGCACAGTCTGGAGGTGCTACTGGCATGTTGGTAATAAATGATGCAGAAGGTTTGTTTTAGTGCTTCACACACTATGAGACTTCCATACTCATTTTCAATCATTGGTAAAGTGAGTTGCAAATGTACTTTTTTATACTAAAGCATATTCAATTTATATGAAGATGCAGACAATTCTTGAGTGCATTTAATACGTAATGGAAAGATCAAATGAGTACTAAGTAGTAAAACAACTGGCATAAGCATGGGCAAAGTTACACGGCAGTTTTCACACTACTGCTCTCAGCTTTGAATATTCACTAAATGTTTTATCATACAATTTACTTATTGAATCATTGCTTTTGTTGCAATTAATGACTAGCAATGTTTTCTTTTTTCTGCTCTGGTCGATAAAGTTTTATATGATCGTATTTAGTGTAATATCAACTATTAATTTTTCCAGATCTCTTTGAGATGGTTTGCTCCAATAGCAGTGAGGCAAATATTTCAATTCCAGTTGTAATGATAACAAAGTCAGCAGGAGAAGGTCTCAACAATTCTTTAATATCTGGAAGGAAAGGTCAGGACTTCAATTCTTCAAACATCTTTTGGTACAATTGTTGTTTTAATATTAAGCCTTGTTTATCTATTAAACGATGCTGTATACTTCTAAGATGCAAATAATATATTTTTTTCTGTTTTTTCTTCTTTTTTGGCCATTGCAAAATGTGTATTTGAGTTCAATGGTGCTGCCTGTGACTATAGACCTGACTGGGCCTAGTGGGATATGTATTTTGCTCCTATGGAAGTAACTTTAATGGACTCCTAACAACTCACAATTATGTATTTTTTAATGGTTGTTAATACTAGATAATCAATTTTTAATGTTAAGAACCCATTTCTCATATAATATGCACATCTTATTTTAAAGGAACACCTCTTGTCCGGAGTAGATTCATTTCTTGAAGTTAAGGAATTCATTAAGAAACCACCATTGGAAATGCTCTTAGTAGCTCTTTTTTTTTATGCATTGCATTGAATGGTTTGAGCAAGAGTTGAACCTAAGCTTTTCCAGTGACAGATGGTGCCACTGCTAAGCCAATGGTTCTTCTGAATGATTCTTGTACAGTAATTTGATATATTAACTTGCTTGGGAAAATGAATCTATGTTTTGTCCAAATCAAAGAACTGCACTGAGATATATTTTATTCATGTTAGATATTTATTTTTGTTTTTTCCCCACGGTTTTACCTGTTATATTTCATACATTTTAGAGTCTATTAGTATGTTATAAATGTCCAATTAATTCATTTGACCTTGAAACCTTAGCTGATCTCATTTTGTGGTTCATGGATTGTTTAAGTTTTAAAAATATTGATTAATACTAATAGTGCCACAATGTGTTATTTGAGTAAATAGGATGCGAAAGACAAACATGGTTTCGTTAATAAATAAGCTTATTCATCTAGATGTCAGGTTTATTTTCTAATTGACTTACAGATTGTTAATTTTGAGTTGTCTATTGCAGTTGAAATTTTGTTATATGCTCCACCTCGCCCACTTGTTGACTTCTCAGTTGCATTTTTGTGGTTGATGTCTGTCGGAACAATTGTATGCGCTTCTCTATGGTCGGATTTTACTTCTCCAGAGAAGTCTGATGAGCGCTATAATGAATTATGTCCCAAGGTTTTTTTTCCTTGCAACCCTATATTATCCATGAAGTTTGTTATACATAAATGTGCTTTTGTGATTCCTAAAAAAACACTTTTCTAAATGTGAGGACATACATTTGTCGAGAAAGAATCTACTAATATTTGAACAATGCTAAAATGGGAAATGTATAATCACAGTTTGACCTTAGCATGTGTATTGATCTACATTTGCTATTTCATTTTGTTTAGCCACTGATAATTTTATTAAGAGTGTGTTTTAAGATTTGCAAAATTGTTCCTGGGAATGAACTTATGAATGTAAAATTCCTGGATTTGTTATATGTTTTAAATTATTTTTGAGACATGGCTGATTCCTGTGAATGTGTCATCTTTATATTTTGCTTGGATTTTGTTTCCATGGCCGATTCTCATATTAACTAGGATAAACTACTTGATATGGTACTTAAGCCTTGAAATTCTCCCACTTAATGGACTAGTTTTTTACTAGTAGGTGAGTAAATCCATCAAAGAAAAAAAGCTACCATCGGGTCAGTGTCAATTGATTGAAAACCATCATGAACATACATATGGGCCTTTAAAGGTAACAATGTTAGGAGTTCCACGTTGAGTAGAATAAACTACTTGATGTGGTACTTAAGCCTCGAGATGCTTTTACCAAATGGAGTCATCTGAGTTGTACTTATGTCCTATAGGTGGGCATATTCATTCCCTCGGGAAATGTTAGAAATTTCAACTTATCATACATCCGGCCATTAACTTCGATTCCCACTGGTGTTTTGTACTTCTATCAGTTGATTTTCTGTAAGCATTCCCATAAATGTTAAACTCTATCCAAACATGTTTAGTTTGATTTACTGAAGATAATATTCCTCATTATAATATTCCCAGGAATAAATAATACCACCTACCTTCTATGAACTTTACAATGGAGTATAAGAGTGTGCCTTCTTCCTTTTTGTTTACTGATACAATTTTTTTCACGTTTACTTTTAAGACATGTTCAAGTGTATTAATTTGTACCTATATGCTTCTTTTGTTAGGAATCTTCCATTGCTGAAACAGCCAGAGATGATTTTGACAAGGAAATTGTTCATATTGATTCAAAGGGTGCCATCATATTTGTCATAGCAGCATCTGCCTTTCTTGTGCTATTGTTCTTCTTCATGTCATCTTGGTTTGTCTGGGTGCTTATTGTACTTTTCTGCATAGGTGGTGTTGAGGTAATGTAGCTCATTTACATGGATATTTGCTGTAGTTTAGTTCTCTTGCTAATTAGCCAAAAATCGTATTTCATGGTGTGCATGAAAAAGGAGGTATTGGTTCTGAATCTTCCATGTTGCAGTCTATAAATAAATTCAATTTTGAACTAGCAATTTGAGTCTTTGACACGTTTAGTAATCAGATTATACTGCATTAGTTTTGTTGATTACATACACAAGTTATTAAAAGGTAAGAGAAAAAAGGAAGAGAGTGAAAGTCTCTAGAGGTAAAGAATTTAGGAGCACTAATACAAACATCGTTATCGTCATCAACATGTGAAATTTAAATCTCCAATATTCCTCTGTAAGTTATTTTTTTTTTTTGAATTTCAGGGTATGCACAATTGTATTGTAAGCCTGACTGTAAGGTACAACCCATGTCTCTTTGTTTTCTGGCCTGAAAGTGTGCTCTGTTTCCTCTGCATGCCATGGTTTCTGTTAATTTCTGTTTTTATTCTAATTTGAATGAGCAGAAAAGGCCAAAGTTGTGGTCAGAAGACAGTAACCGTACCTCTATTTGGGGAGACTTCTATTTTCTCACTGCTAGTATTGTTATTCTGTGTGGCATTTGCAATATTCTGGGCTGCTACGCGACAGGAGTCATATTCATGGATTGGCCAAGATATTCTTGTAAGTTTCATTTAGTACCGGCAGGACAGGTCTTTCTATTATTATTTCAGTTTCTAAATTCAATCTTACACTGTTAGAGATGCCTAGAATAAGAAATTTCCTTCTTTCTCAAAACTTGTCCATGAATACTGACTGTCTTTGGAAATCGGGAACGTTGTATGAAGAACTGCAGCAGAAATTGCAATGGCTTTAAGTCTTGGTCTTTCTTAGTGTTTATTTGTGGAAAATTCCTATTTCATTTTTTAAATATATTTAACTGAATTCATCTCAATATTTACATTGATCTGCTCAAATCCATATGTATTTATGTTAGAGAAATGACAAAAAAACATATATTCTTGGTATAACAGCCCCTCTAGTTTTGGAATGTTGTAACTATCAAGTAGTTTATTATGTTAACAAGCAGCTATCCATTTGACCATAGTTAACTACCCTAGTGGTTGGTAGTTCATAAACTATAAATACTCTTACTAATATTTCTTTTGAATTTCCTTTATTCCTAATCTTTATATTAGTTTTTCTCAAATAATTAAATAATATTTGTTTAAATCTGCACACAATGGTCAAATACTGAATTGGGATCGTGGTTGGTTCCACAGTGTGCTTTCTTAGATGTCAATCTAGAAGCTTGTTTATGTCAATTATTTTTGAAACCATTAGCTGATGATGATAAGATTGTGTGATCTTTCATTGTGTGCTATACACTTGAATTTTTGCTTTGTTCTTCACAGGGCATCTGTTTGATGATAACAGTCTTGCAGTTGGCTCGATTACCTAATATTAAGGTACCTGCATGGATTCTTTATCTCTGCAATCAATTTGTCTTGTATATTGGAACAGCTCTAATAGTTTCTTGTGCATGATATTATAGGTTGCCACGGTACTCCTTTGTTGTGCCTTTGTCTATGACATTTTTTGGGTATTCATATCTCCAGTGATATTCCACGAGAGTGTTATGATTGCAGTAAGTATTTACTTTCCTACTACTACTACTACTATAGTACTTTAACTTCTTTGTCTCAGCCACGTTAGCATCTTTAAAGGTAGAGTAATATAAGTACTTATTTTCTTTTACTTGATAAAAATAAAAGTTTCATAGAAGGAAGAAGAGAAAGTAGAAGCATTAAGTTACAGGATACATCATCTTCTGAAGAATATCAAGAGAAATAGTTTGAACACAAAAATTCAACGACCACTAGCTGATTAATCTCTTTCTCTCTATTATTATAATATATATATATATATATATATAAATAAATCAGCTACCCTATGAACACTTGTAGTTGTATATTTTTCAGAGGGACTTCTCTCTCTAATGTTGCTTTATTAAAAAGGAAGTGATAATTGTTGTGTTTTATAGATTTTTTATACTCTTACATGGACTTTAATTTCTAGGTTGCTCGAGGTGATAAGGCAGGTGGTGAGGCAATTCCAATGCTTTTAAGATTTCCTCGTCTTTTTGATCCCTGGGGAGGTTATGACATGATTGGGTTTGGGGATATTCTCTTTCCTGGGTTGCTTATTTCCTTTGCTCATAGGTACTTCACTCCTTATTTAGTCAACATCATATCGAAATGCTAGACTTGCAAAATTGAAGATGTACATTTGAATGAATACTGTCTATTTTTGCTCCCACAGAAAACAGAAACCAAAGAATAATGGCTATTTATTGAGTTATTTTGATGTTTCTTATCTCCATCATTTTTCTTCGCCCTGTTTGCATTCCACTGGGGAAGCTACTGTTTGGTTAAGTGAATCGTAGGCTTTGGAACTTGTACTCAGTTTACGAACTTGATATTTGCAATTTGATTGCACTTTGCCTGCTTCTGGCACCGTGTGATAACCAATCCTGTTATGGATATCAAAATCTAATCCTGTATTTCATGAAAATACATAGTATATTGGCAAATACTGCCACCTTTTATGCAAAAAGATTCATCAAGGTCTTATCAATGCTTAATACATGCAAACTTTTGACCTATGTACAAACATCTTTACCAAGGTCCTTAAAGGGAACAGAACAAATTCCAGTTATAACAAGTTTAGCATAATTTATGTGCATGCTTTAGCTTTCTTGGGCTTGCAGAACATCGGAAAGTTCATTTTTAATATTTATTTATGTACTTTATAGAAAAAAAAATGCTGTTTTAACATATGTATTCTGTATTTTGGTTGTCATAGATTTGACAAAGATAATGGGAGGGGAGCATCAAATGGATATTTTCTTTGGCTGGTAATTGGCTATGGCATTGGTGAGTTCTTTGTTTCATGTTTAGATTGAAAGACTCGTAAATTTATATCATAACTCTGGCTAAAACTGTGTTGCTTATGTTTTATTCATCTACATTCAATTCAAGGCCAAGTAATTTTAGGATTTATTCAAGTATTGATTGATTAGAGTTCAGAATTTAAGGTCTGTCGTACACTGCTTGAAAACTGAAACTTGCATATGCTTCCAGTCACAAGGAATCTAAAATAAGTTACCAATGCTGAAGATCCTAATTTGTGTGTCACATCACAACCTCGTTTCAATGCTTCTATGTCGTGACGGATAATCCTTTTCTGTTTTAGGCCTCGTTTTCACGTATTTGGGACTATATCTTATGAACGGAAATGGACAACCTGCTCTTCTCTACCTTGTTCCTTGTACACTAGGTAACTAGTTTTGTGCTGAGATTAGATGCGTAACTCGATATTTAAGTTAAACCTATCTGATTCCAATTGTTGTCTAATTAAATGAACAGGTGTCACTGTCATATTGGGATGTATAAGAGGTGAGTTGAAGAGCCTTTGGAATTATGGCACTGACCCATCATTGTCAACAGAGCATTCTGAAGTTTAAATGATTTCATAATTAATTAATCTTTTGAGGATTGAAGAAATTGACCTGCAACTCTGGAAATGTTCTCAGCATCTCAATGATATGGAATGAATGCAGAGGTCAGGAAAAACAGCAGGTGTACAGTACAGGCTCGTAAACTATCTTCTGTATTAATGATTGAATGCTTTTATGATTATGACTGCTTCATAGTTCACTTGTAAAAGGAATGATAAACAGATGGAAAAGTAGGTATAACAAATTTACCATCATATCGCCTCTGAAGATGCCATTGAACTTTCACCTTTTCAACTGCCACAGTGAATTCAAGAAGAATTTTTTATACTTTTTAAGTCCCACAAATTCAAGATTATATAACAAATGACAACTGTATTGTGCTCTAAAGGAATATATTAGAAAAAAGCTATTTACATAGTAAATGTTTACAAGAGGAATTTTGTAATTATAAAATGTTCTGATATTTGAATGTTATTTCAGGTTTCAAAACTGTACAGTCACCTTGGTCTAATTAATCTGGAGCCAGTAAAGAATATTAATATGTTTATTTCTCAAATTACATTCAATCATCATGTAATTAATGAAATCAAATTATTTAAAGAATGGGTAAGTTAAAATAAATATAAACATTGATTTAAAATTAAAAACAATGTGCGTTTTTAATTTTTCAAAATAACTGTTGTTAAATAAAACAATACCTTAACATGAATAAACAAATTTAAAACAAAATCCAAATGGAATCGTGGTACAACAAATGTCAATTTATAAGAAATGTATAAAATCTAAAATTGTTCTTTTATATATATATATATGGCAGTGCAGGAAATTTCAAATTAAAACTACAAAATCAAGTCATATATTTATCCATTTAATTTATATGGCAGAGGATTCTCCAAAATTAAAAAGTTAAATGATTATTGTTAATGAAATTGAACATTTTGATTGGGGGAAATCACATGTGGGCTTATTGGGTCTACTTTGACAAAAAAAAATTGAATAAAGCTATCCTAAATGGTTAAACCGGAACTTAAGTTTTATTTCCATAGATCCCTCAATAATTGTTTTTTTTTTTTGCTATATATACTGAAGACATTATTCTATCCATGAATTTATTTTCTTTGTTAGAAGTTCTGTTTAAATTTATGCATTAATTTTTACCGTTCATATTTCATAATCTACTTTGGATAAAATGGTTAGTCAATTTAGAAGAAGACAAATTATGGTTTTCTTAGTGATCAAATGTTGATTACTGTTCTTAAATCCTGATTCCATTCCCTGATAATTTGAAGATACACCACACAACACATGTTTTGAATAACTTAGTTTTTCCACCACTTTACTTGACTCTCCCATTGTTCTTTACAATGAGGTCTGAGTGTGAGTGGTAGAAAAGTTTGGATGGAGTAAAATATTTGAGTTGTGCATTTTGTTGCTAAAATAAAAAAAAAAAAAAATTCGATCTCTTTTGGTACACTCACCTCTCCAACCCCCAGCTTCTTTGCCACCCATATTCTGCCAACAACATCTTCACATGTCTTTGTTTGTAGTGAACACATTAAAAATTTCAACTCTCTTATTGCTCTTGGTCCTACCACTACACACTCACGGGTTCTTCTATGCACACTTTCTCACTATAAAATATTGTTCCCCTTCCCTTCCCACTCCCAATCATCACACAATTCCAAATGCTTTAATTTTGTAGAACCTTCTTCATCCTCACTCTTCTCTTTTCATCCATGGATCAATTTCTTATTTTTCTTCTTTTTGTCACATCTCTCTTCACTTCCCCTTTCGTGCTCATTGCTCAAACTCCAACTCCAATTATCTCTCACATCAGCGTAGTAGGAGCTGTTTATTGTGATACCTGCTCCACCAGCACTTTTTCTAAACACAGCTACTTCTTGCAAGGTAAGAAATTAATCAATCAGAGCAGAGATGAATGGTCCGTGAGTTTTGATTTTGCAATGCACTGTTTCATTGGATTTGTTCTAATTAACCTATCAATTAATCAGGTGTTGAAGTTCACATACAGTGCAGATTTAGAGCAACCTCACCAAAAACCAGCGAGCAGATAAGCTTCTCAGTGAACAGAACCACAGACCAAAATGGAGTGTACAAGTTGGAGATACCATCAGTGGATGGAGTTAACTGCATGGATGGTTCAGCAATTGTGTCTCTCTGCCAAGCATCTCTGATAAGTAGCTCCACTCCCACTTGCAATGTTCCTTTTCTCAAGAGCACAACACGCGAGATATCAGTCAAATCGAAACAAGACAACATGTGTGTGTACACCTTGAGTGGTCTCAGTTTCAAGCCACCTCAAAAGAACACTACCTTGTGTGGACATCATCAGAATGAGCAACTGTCTTCAGCAAAGTTCTTCTTCCCTTGGCCGCCGCAGCTACCACCGTTCCCTCCCCTTCCACCTTTTCCATCCTTTCCTTTTCCTCCATTGCCATTCCCAACCTCACCACCAATCCCTTCTCTGCCTTTCCCTTTCCCACAATATCGTCCAACCCCATCTGCATTTTCTCCACCTGCATTTAACTTAGGAGATCCTTCTACTTGGATCCCTCACATTCCTCCCTCACCTTCTCCTAATATACCACAACACCAAACTCCCTAAACTCCCAAGAACTCCCTACTCTTTTATTTATTTATTTATTTTTTATCAGCAATGGTGATTATGAGATGAATCCACAACCTCTTTAGTCTGCTCTTTCAAACCCTTAGAACCAACTTTATATCTTCTTTATTTATTCCTGTCATAATTACATTTGTATGGAAGCATGTGATTCAACGGTGAAGAACAACATGATATAGAAACTACAGTGCAATTCAGTAATTTTCCGAAACTTTATTGGGTGGTAGCACAACCCGGTCTGTGATGTCTTGTTCAGCTCACGTGTATGCTGTGCTGTGCTATTGAGTCAAAAAGTAAAGCAGGTCACAAGAGAATAATATGTGGATGGATGATCACAGAAAAGGGATCATAGGATTTTACTTCAATCAAGACATGTTGGTTCCTAGTGTAGTAACTTGATGTGCTGCTTTGTTTGATTAATTTATGTAAAGATATAATGTCATGGTTAATTCTTGTAAATTTTCGATTCAATAACAGAAAAAACAAAAATGGAAGTGTTTGTGTTTTTCCAGGCAGAGTAACTAACCATATTGATTTGATTGTACATCTCATAGATTATCTTAGGTTCAAAGATAATCTCCTGCCATAGGTTTCTGTGAAAACAGAATTTTTAAGGTAGTTAAGGTTAAGAACCAGAAACGATACAAACACAAAGTTGCATTATGTGTAAAAATTGTGTCATCACTATTATATATAGCTTTTAGTTTAGAATTAGGTGTTTGATCCTATAAGAATGACAAAACTAAGTCTGACAAACATAATCTACTACCAAAGGATATCAATTTGTACTTCCAAATTCTAAGTTTGCTATGAAATTTCTATGTGATAGGCTTCCATGTCATCATCTTCTTGGGACTTATCCCAATAAGTAATCCCAAGTATTAAAGGGGAATTTGAGAATAGTACACTTCAAAATGTTAGCATATGTTGTCCTCCGACATTTTTAAAACCTTATTCAACATCTTTTATGTTTTGAAAAATCATTAGCAACATGTTTTCTTTTTCTTTCATATACGCTAGATTAGACATCTTTGTCTTTTCCTTGTCTCTAGGCAACCTGGTATAATATGCAGAAATTTAACGACCAAACTTATGACATATTTTTCCTTATATATGTCATGATTCTTTCATTTGTTTTTATCTTGAATTTGATCATTATGACTTTAGATTTTGTTATCCAAATCTTTAGCACTTTGTTTCTATCGTCCTTAGCTTCTACCTCTATGTCCTCTAACATTATTGTATTACCATAAGCTTTCAATGCTTGCTTCCCCAGCTTCTGATTATTTAATCTTTTTGTTCTTTCACCAACCATCAACTTTACAATTCATCAAGTGAAAGATCATCGATATCTTTGGATTCTTCTATAACACATACAACAAAATTAAATTTTGGTACTCAAGATCAAGATATCTTTTCAACAACAATGGTTTTTTCAATCTTATCACCATACGTGCACATCTTGTTAGACGAAATTCATTAAACATGCAAAGTAATTCGTGATTAATTCTTCAGACTCCATCTGATTGTTCAAACTCAGCACGAAAAGCATAAAGTTGTTGCTCTTTGCTCATGCATGTCCTTGATACTTTCTTTATCAGTACTTCTCGGATCTTAGAAAATTTTTCATCAACATACACCAATGATTATACACCTCAAAATAAGGAATTGTTACTTACACAAAAAATCCTTTTAATGTTATGAAGGAAGTCGGATAAAGGAAGAACTTTAAATACTAAAATTAAAATTTTTTCTCATTTGAAATTACTTAGTTATATATGCTAAGACAATTGATCATTAAGTCCACTAACCAAAAACAAAAATAAGCAATTCAAAAATTAATTTGATATTTTAGTATACTAACTATATAATTATTAAACACTATTTTCCTAATCATTAAACTATTAATAACTTAATTTATTAAATTAAAACAAAACGAATAAGCTTTTCTAACCTCATTTGGTAATCCCCATCCCATAAATTATTCTTTTCACAAGAAATCAAATTATTGATGTTTTCTTTTATTTATTATAATTGTTTTTATTTCCTGATATTATTTTGATAACATTCGTGGTGCACATCAATGGAGCTATACTACTAAGTTGTTTGAATTGACCCCACCCATAATCACTCTTACACAAATGAATTTATTTAATCCACATTTTATCCAAGTTTAGCACGAATATATTTGCTAATTCATGAGCATCTGTATTTCATTTCCTTTACACATGTATTTCCTTTTCTAATGGATGGATTTAGTTTTATAAAATTTAGTCAATTAGATTATTTGATATCATTTTATGATCCTACAATAAAATTATTGAATAATAACTAATTTTAATAACAAAAAATAGTTAATCTGTAAAATGATTAATTTAGATATCAATTTATAAAAATTATTCATAACTAAAATAATTTCAAAAAATCATAAATAATATCTAAATTGGTAACTAAAATAGTTTTTATCATAGATTGATCAATTACATTAATTATTAAGATTATGACTATCAAATAAATTGGTCTATAAACATATTTGTAACCATTATTTCATAAAAATTTTTTTAAGGAATAATTCAAATTTCACTTAAAGTCAGATCTATATTTTTTGATAAATCTAAAATTTCCAAGTTGAAAACTACAAACCTAGCCATGTGTTTTTCGGTAGGAGTTTTGAATTGTTGCATTGCATATGTGATTATATTGTAGGGTTGAAAAAAATAATCAGTAAGTTTTGTCTTTCTTTTTCCTTTTTCCAAAATGTTGGTTTGAGTGAGAAAATCTTCGGCATGCAATGCATCCATAATCAGTGTGAAAATAATATATGTATAGAACTATATTTTTATTTTCAATTTATTTAAATAATCCTTAAATTCTTTGCAAATAACACTAAATAAAAAGAAATATCTAAAAGTCAGTATTAAATATTTGCTATCGATAAAAATATATTATTTACAAAAAGAGCGATATCATTTGCATTTCAAAACTCTCTTGACAACTCTATATATATAAACAATAGTTTTTTATTTTCATACTTTTAAAGTTGATTTTATTGCTTTTCTACCCTATTGAGGTGTGAATTCAATTATATTTTGTCATATTTATTAACATTAAATGTCAACTAATATAGAGATCAAAGTCTTACGATTTACAAAATATATAAACAATTAAATTAAGCAATTAAAACTTAAAAATCACGAGTCAACACTTCAGTTTCACAACATTGTAAATCAAAATACGTATCCCTATGTTGTTGGACATGAACCTAAAGGACAAATAAAAGTTATATAATTTAAAAATATGAGAAGTCAAAATTGAAGAACTAAAAAATAGAGAGATAAAATTAATATCTATAATTTAAAAAAAGTGTTGAGGATGAAAATAACATGTCAAAAATTGGATTTGATGGAAACAATTAATGTACAGGTGGGATGGGTTAGAGGAAGAAGGATAAATTAATAGACATATTTACATCATTGCACGTTTTATAATCTTATCTTAATAATAAAATAACAACTATTAAGAACTATCCCCAATCCTAATATTAATCTTAATCTCATATATATCTATATCACGCCTCCCTCAATTTATATTTAATTTAACACACACTCACAAATGTACAAAATTTATGATTAAAATACTACACACACACACTCACTAATATGCTTTATGCAACTACGCTTATTTTAAACATACCTAAATCTCATACATCATGTCAAATAAATAATTACTAGTCAAATATTATTTTGGTCTCTATAACTTGAATGCATGTTGGTCATATTATATGTTAAATGTTATTTACAATTCTTAAATGAAACTCATTTCTCTTTTATATTAAGTATTTTTAGATATATTTAATTAGAACGAAAAACATTTACTTTTATATTCTGTAAATTTAAAATTTACTTCAGTTTTAGGATATGATAAGAAAAGTAGTCACTTATTATAATAAAATTTTTTAATCAGAAATTAGACTATATTCTCCAAGAGGTATGAAATGATGACAATGATATTATTCTATACAACTATTGTATACATATTTTTATTGAATAATTTAATTTATATTTTAATTGTATATCTGAATTTAATGTTTTTTTATTAAAAAAATTATGGAGTAATTTTTTCATTTAAAATGTGTTGGGAAAACGTTTTTATTTTTCATCTTCCAAATGCAAATGCAAATTATGAGATGTGACTTTTCAATTGTCAACATCAGAAATGGTGTACAAATTAAGTCCACTATCGTCATAATCATAATCATAATCGCAATTAAGCTGTGAAAAAGTCAACAGTTTTGTGCTGTGCCTCCTATTAAATAAATAAAATATTATTATTATTATTATTATTATTATTTGATACGTCAAAGCTTCACAAAATACAAAATGAATTTGACCTTCTTATCTCCGTTCCACCGCCCAATACAGACATCCATCATGCTTGTTTTCTTTTAATATCATCAAATGCTAATATTAATATTTAATATAATTAAATTTGTTTAGACCAAATACTTCCAAATAACATCGATGTGAGCACCAGAAGTCCTAAAATAATATAATAAATAACATTAATATAGTGAATTTAATTCTTCATTAAATATAGTACTAAATGTACTTCAATGTTAAATTTCATCACCGTGATAATATGTTGTAATTGATAATGGAACCTATACGTACTCCATTAATTAGTTGTAGACACAGTTGATACGAAAGAAAAGTGTATACATTTTTAAAATACTATTAAACCGTATCATGTCGTTTATATACAATATTAACACTGAAAAATATACCTTTTTATTTGTGTTTATTTCAATACAGATTCAATTTATTTATAGTGTTTCTTTAATTTTTTATTAACATTTCATTACATTAGGGTAAACTATGACTTGTATTATATTATAGTTTATTCCTGTCTGACAACACTATCACCATATATTCGAATAACCTTTTAGTGGTTTTTATGCTTGATATGTAGAAAATGAGTGTTGAATTGGACAAATGATAACTAAATTAATTACAGATAACGAATATAACTCTACAGAGAGATTTATAATAAAATAAATGTAAAAGGAAAAGAAAAAAAATATTTTACCTTCGAGGTAGGAATTAAATTTATATATGTTAGACTAAAAGAAAATAAAAATAAAGAATTAAATTTCTCTGTAGCTGACCCATGAAAAGTACTGGTTGAATGAAAAAGATGAACAGTAATAATTGATTATGTTTAATTTGAAAAAAGTTGGTTGCACACAGATTAACAGTGTAAGGCAATGCAATGCAAGCCGTAAGCCACTAATTACTAATTGTGGTATATGTATATTATAAGTGTTCAAAATATTGTAAAATATCTTAAGAAGCATTTTTCACTGTCCCTGATTCCAATATAATAAATAATGTGTTAAAAACATTATAAAAGTTTTATGGATTAAAATTAACTTTTTTAGGTGTATAAAAAATTACTTTAGAGAGAATAGAAAATTTTAGATTTGAATTTAAACTGTACATCAAAATTCTAGCATCATGAATAGATCCATCTTAGCCCCATAATGCAAAATGCAAATGTAAAACAAAATGTTACAATCACATAAAATTTTAGTATATTGAGTAATTTAATCACAATTAACTTTAAAAATAATCACTTTTTCCAAATTTTTTCTTAAAATTTGAAGGTACGATTTTTCTCAATTGCTTTAATTAACAATTCAGACTTTAAGAATAAACAATATATTTGTAACAATTTACACTTTTTTAAATGATTTTAGTTGATAACTAATTCTAAATATATATATATATATATATATATATATATATATATATATATATATATATATATATATATA
>Ga0099823_1002474_pt1 | contig 16690 bp, 8 predicted proteins | sample CowpearedBW_FD_76831 | JGI IMG/M metagenome (GOLD analysis project Ga0099823, IMG submission 76831) | Root nodule microbial communities of legume samples collected from California, USA - Cow pea red BW | ecosystem: Host-associated > Plants > Roots > Nodule | place: USA: California | collected...
AAAAAAATAGTGATGCATTAATTAATAAATCAATGATTTACAACAAGATATATAAAATAAAAGATGAGAGTTAAAAAATAGAATGATACTATTATCGTCTTTTCTTAAATTTTACCTAAGTATATGTATTTGGTCCATTAAAGTTTTTAATAGATTCTTTATTAAAGTTTTTAATAGGTTCTTTATAATTCCATGTTCAAGTTAAATTTTTGTTTGTATAAGTAAGGTTGTTTAAATGATAATTTACTTCAACTTTACATTCTTATAACCAAATATGTGATTACATTTTTCTTTTTCTTTTTGAAGTGTTGTTATTTTAAACAGTTTTGAAATAGAAATTGTTTAAGTAAAGGGGCTAATATATTTTTTTTTTCAAACAATCGAAAATAATGTATCACTTTTAGATTTGATGAATTAAAAATAAAAGTAAGATTTGATAACAAAATGATTTAATATTTATTATATTTATTTTTAACTCTATAATTTCTATATTTTGTTAAAAAGATGTTCTTACTATATTATATGAACATTGATGTCCTTCCTTCAACTTTGTCATAGAGATTAAACAAAACACATTAATAATAACTTAACAGAAAAAACGTGAATATTTAAAAAAAAATACACTAATGATTAAATAAAAAAATATTGAAAGGATAAAAATACTATTAAATTTAAAATTAATTTAGATTTCTGGTGCCTCTAAAATATACTTATCATTAAATTAAATAAATAAGAGATGAAATATATTTTTGGTTTTATAATTTAAGTGAAATTGAAATTAGTTTTCTTTTCGAAATTTTAACGTAATTTAGACTCCAAATTTTATAAATGTGTAAACTTAGTTATTTTAATTGAATTTTGTGAAATTTATTTAATATTTTAAACATGTTTCATGATAATGTTTGACTTTTTTACATAGTTTGACACATTTCTATTTTAGTTTTAACTGAGAAAAACATTTAAAATGTCAAATAAATTTAATAAAATTCTGATAAAGAGAATAAATCTACGTATTTTACCAGTTCAAAATTTTGAAAATAAACTATTAACCATAAAATTAATTATCCAATATTGAACCTTTAAATAAAAACAAAAATTGAAAAGACAAAAGCACTATTAAACATAAAATTAATTCAAATTTTTGTGGCTCTAAATCAAAGCAATGATTAGACAGGGGTGAAATGTGTGATTTTATTAATTTTAAAGTTAAATTATTACAAGTATTATTATTTTTTATGAATTAAAAGTTGAAGAAACTTTTAAAGTTAAGAATTGTATAACATTTTCTCTACAGTAAACAAGAAAGGTGTCCTTGATGTGATTAATTATATTTATGTAATTAATCTTCAATTTCTACCTGTTTTTATGGTTTGCATTTTCTGAAGTACTTATAATTACTTGTAATGTCATTACCAAAGATCAATATAATATTATTAGTTATCTCTTTTGTCATTCAGTCTACAATAATATCTATTGCGATACAAGAATAAAAAGAATTAAAAAATCTTATAAATTGAAAAAAAAATTATTATACCTTTTTTTATTTCCTTAAAGAAAACTTTAAAACATAATTTAAAAGGAAAAGTAGTAGTAAATATAAATGGTAGTTTTTTATTGAAGCATTTTCCCTGAGTTTTACTATGAAAAGGACTCTTCAAACCAGAAAAATTGTATTTAGCTATAATTCATGTGATATATGAATGTCCAACCTGGAAAAAGAAAAGCTCGAGTTAAGCTGAATAGAAGCCACATCTTTAAAATGTACTATTTCTACCTTTTTTATTTGTTTGTTCTTTTATCATACATGCATGTTGATTCTGAAGAGACAGAGTATTCCAATTTTTATTTTCGAAAAAATAAAATTCATGACACTGGACATCAAAAAACAAAGTCAACTTCTATCTCTTATATAAAAAGGATCAATGGCTTTATCGATAAAGTAGTTTGATGAATAGCCCAGTGCGATAAAGGTTATATATTGTGTAATAAACTTTTTGAATATTCGAGTAGTTTCGAATACTTTTTAAAATTATTTACAAAATCCAAATATTTCAAATAAATTTCGAATATAATTAAAGTAATAAGATGCCTTGCCGTAGAGTAATTCAATAAGATTAGTATTAAAAATGATACAATTTGAAAGATTAATAAATTAATTAAATATAAACCAAATAATCAAATTACAGTATAAGTAATAGAGTAATTTGAAAACATATTTAAAATGAAGCTTAAATATAACTAAATAATAAGAATGATTCAAATAATATGGATATCTCTCTATATTCAAATAGTGTGGGTTCATGTTTAATTCTATCTTTATGTATAGTTTATTTTTCTATGAATAAAGTAAACTTAAAACATTCACCAGACCTTTTAGACACAATTTACATCAATATTCAATCAAATAACTCTTACTCTTTATGGAAAACTGTATTTTTTTTCTCATTCTTTTTGTTGTTCTATAGTAAAAACAAATACATTGAAAGGGACAATTCAACCCATATAAAAAACATGTACAATAAATAAAAATAATTATTTTTCCAACAAATGCAAAAAAAAATCCTTCAACCATCACATCTATTTTCTCTAATTATATAGTTGCTATGATATTTGACTCATTTAACTTAATAATAGATCATTTGAAATTCTTTTATTTTTCCTAAAATATACCTTCAAACTTACAAATCAAATTCTTTTCCTATGTAGTATAAGCTCTATGTAGATATAAGTTTGTCATATAAAAAAGCTTTTATTCTTCAAAATTCATTTTATTAGTTACATTCATGACTTAAATAGTTATTTTTAACTGGAGTTATTTCTGACATTTTTAGAGATTTTAATCTTTGTTAATGAATAGAGTTTTCCACAGTTTGTTATACTTAAGGAAGAATCAACATCATTAACAGATTATCGTTTTATCGTTTTATCTATGATCATCGTTTTTTTTTATATCTTGTTCTACTTTTTATGACTCCTACACCGTATTTTCAAAATTTTTTAATATTGTAACATGTTATGGTGTTACAAAGTTGCACATAATAAGTTCATATTATTCTCAAATTCTCTATCAACAACATATATAAAAAAAAGCAATTAACCAGAATTTACCGATTATTAAAAGTAATCGTAACCCATACAATACTAATTCGTAAATAAAAGTATTCATAATTAGAAATTAGAGATAGACATATATCAAATAGAAAGATTAGTTCTTAACGAATATGATATAAAATGATTAAATTTACAAAATAAATTCATCTATCTCTAAAGTTTATTGGAATTATAACATGCAAGTTCTGAACAAATTATTTAATCATGTATATGATATCATAGCTAGTTTGAAATAAAAAGAATAAAAATACAGAAATAATTTGTTTTGTTTTCCTTTCTTTTACACACCTTTGAAAGTAAGAGCCTACGATGACATAGGACACTATAAGCCAAGAAAAAAAGAAAGCCTAACATAGATGAGAATTAAAGTGCCGGAGAAGAGATCTACCTTTGATTCCACAATGAAATTATATTGAATCAGGAAATATATATAGAAGAAAGTTTGGTAAATAAAAAGTATACTCAGAACTTAAAAAGGCTTTTTATCTTTGATTAGTGAAGACTTTCTTACATAATATATATTACAAATGAATATATAGTTGAGAGTATACCTAATTATTAGCTAATAACACGCAAATTTACGTGGAATAAAAACATCCGACAAATTTACATCGCGGTCTATCCCAAGTTTGAAAAAGTGAAAATTTATGTCGTACTAAAATATTAGGTTAGATATAAAAGAGTTTGCTATCAATAAAATTATTATAAATATTTAGAAGAGTTTGTGAATATAAGTCAATATTAGAAAAAAAATTTATATTTATATATAAATATATATATATATATATATATATTAGTATTAAAATTTTTTTATAAGTTTTTTGTTAGAAGAATGATAGTTTTGAAGTTGTATTTGATAATTAACCTATTATTTTTTTATATTTTATAAAAAACAAGGTCAAACATACAAAAATAAGACATGAATGTGAAAACTTAAAAGATAACAAGATAACATACAAATATTTCAATAATTTTTTTTTATATTTAATTTTATATTTTATTATTTATTAACATTAAATATTATATTTTATAAAAAAAAATAAAAATTCATCAAATTTTATTTTATTAATATAATATATTCATATCCACATTAATTAATTTATTTGTGATACCTTATGTTCTAGTTTTTTTTATGTAATTTCGGGATATATGTTCTCACAGTGACCACCATCAAAGTCGGATATGGATAAAAGAAAGTCAAAGGCTAAAGTTCTACTGTTAGAATGAATGAATAAAGCAATCAAATTGGAAAGAAATGTAATTTTGGTGACTAAGTTTATGTAAGTAAATTAAAACTAGTAAAAACATAAATTATATTATGTTTAAAACTTATAACAGATAAATATTTTTAACATTTACATTTAAATTATATTTTAGTTTTGGATAACTAATTTATGTTGTGGTAAATATTACTTTTAATTAGTAACTATTTTTAAAAGTATATTTGAATTTAAATTAAAACTAAAATGTTTAAAATGATACAGTATATTTATAATTATCAAAGCATGACATCAATTTGTATTGTAGTTTCCTGTAAAGTTATGTAATTTATTAATGAATATGAAAAAAATTGAATTTATAAATACGGTAATAATGATAAAAAAACATTTACAAATTTCTTTTATCGATCGTGACCACATTTTAAAATAATAATTTAATTTAGTTCAAATTTTTATATTTAATTAAAAATGAATAAACATTATGTTTGATTCATGTGATTTAATAGAGGATGAATCAAATTGATGAGTTGCAAATACTTACATGTCAATTTATTTTCATAAATACAAAATTATCAGAAATTATTTTCTTTCACAATTTTTGTCTCTAAATTTTTTTTAGTAACATTTTAAGTTATAACAACGGGTGAGAATTCACAGTTGAAACTACAAAAGAATCTTTTAAATGATTAAATAGTACTTTTGTTTCTATAAGACAACCAGACGTAGTTAACAGTGTTAATAACAACGTTTAATACATTTACAGAAAGCACAATTATAAAAATACAGTTTTTCATTTTTTCTAAACCTATTTAACACTTAATAAAATGTTCATATTTTAATATTCCTTCTTTCGTCTCTAAATATTTAACATTTTAAAGCAAAAGTATTCTTTTGCAGGTGTTTCATAGGTGTGGAGCTAAAAATCTGGTCACCACCCTGACAGAAAATGATAGGCCAAAACATGTTTTAAAAAATGAGAGACTGAAAAAATCTTTTACACATTTAAAATAGCTAAAAGAAGTTTAATATTAAAAAGTATCTTTAATTTAAAATAGTGTATCAATAATTTTAAAAAGAATAAAAAAAATAACAAATATAAAATAAATATTCAATTGTACCTCTCACCATTCAATTATCATCATTCCACAAATTTTACTATTCAAGTTTTCTTCCACATTTATATTTCATATGTCTTAATTTTAACATATTTTACATATTTGTTAAATGTATTCGAAAGGGCTAATCTTCCCCATAAGAATGACATTTTTTACCACTATTTGTTTTGAAAAAAAAAACCGATTATTACATGTATTAAAATACGTAAAAATTGAAAACACCATCTACAGTAAAAAAATGGATTATAAAATTGTGAAAGTTAAATACTTCATGGTAAATTGTGAAAAATAAATTTGAAGGGTAAAAATCATAAAATGATAATAGTTACAGAATTGGTAATGTAGATAAACTTTTCCATTTTAGTCTCTCTCGTACTTGACCCATTAAAATAAATCCTAACAAACAAACTTTTCATAAATTTATTTTGATTCATTGATGAAGAATCTTTCAAATATTTATGTAAAAAGAAATATAGTGTTAAAAGATTAATACTGAATTTTGTTGCACACAAATTATTGAGTATGCTTTAATATCTAAACTACGCTGCAATATTTTCACAACCCGCGTGGACCACCACGTTCATATTTCCACATATACCAACTTTTTCGGAAAATTATATAATGACAAATTAGGATTCAAATGTCACAATCCTCTCCAACCTCTCACACTGTGCACCTATCATTATTTATCATTGAGGCTAAATATTTCCAAATTAAATATTACCACATTTCCCATTCGCAAAAATTACAAATAAATCTAAATTAAAATATTATACTTTTTTACGATGAATAATCAAACACAAATATACTAAAACACAAATATACTAAAAGAAAAGTAATTTTAAACTTTAGAAAGAAACCACAAATAATATTTTTTATTATTTTAATACATGAGAATAATCATAACTGCAAATTTAAGATACATTATTTATCTTATATTTTCCAATTAGGGTGCTAATATTATTAATGATAGGTCTCATTCCAAGTCTATCGAATAATATTATTAGGATTAGTCATTATTCTTATAGTAATATTTATTTTAATGTTTGGAATCTATCAGTTTTATTTTAAAAGATGCTTTTAGAATTAAAAGAGAAAAAGATATTTAAACCTCTTTTAATCTTAAAGTTAAACCATTGAATGTACCGGAAATTAGAAATGAAAAAAAAGTTTTTTTTTTACATTATTTGACGATTATTTGATTATTTGTATAAAAATAAAATAGTTTTAATAAAAATTAACTTTTTATATGTTTAGAAAAAAATAATAAATAATTACGAGGGATAATATCAAAATGAAAGTAAAAGAAGAATGGTATTACAATATCAGCATTAAAAATATATGTATTAAGTAAAAAGAAAAAAATCCATCATTTTGACAACTAATTGGCATCATGAACTCCTGTCAAATCCCAGCAAAAATTGTTTTTTTTTTTTTCTTTTTATAGATGTTAAAAGATGCCACGTTTAAAAGGGTTTTGGAAAGTCATAATTATGGTAATGTTAATATTTATACATGTCAATGTATGAGTAGAGGAGAATGGAAAATCTTCTCTACGATCTTGAATATTGATACGTGTGAGAGCTAATTGCAAATGGAGTTCTAATAAGTACACTGAAATTCAAGAGCATCATTAAGCAAATGTTGAGTCCAGATAACAATGATGCAAAATGAAAAGAAAAGTAACCTTATTTTCTTGCACAATCTGATTATCTTTTTAGCTTGCACTTCGCACTACCCAGAGATACTTATACCATGCCGTTAAGTTTTCCCTTTCCATCACTGTACTCTTCCATTTTCTAAGCACATTCTTGTATTTCTATTTGTTTTTCTCTTCCATTCTTTCCCTCTAATCATGACTCTGTTAATCCTCTACTTTTTCTCTTACCACACTGCTTCTCTGTTTCTTTATTATCACACATTTTTACTCATCACATTTGTTAGGAATTCAAGTGTGAGTTTAAGTTTTACGTTGATTAAAAATGAGAAAGTAGAGCACTACATAAAGATAAAAATCCATAAACTCATTGTTTTAAGATTTTGGGTTGAGAATAATGTCAATGTCTTATGTGGTTAGGCTCAGGTCTCATTAGTGTTATTTCTTCCTATTGAAATTCCATCTGTAAATCCTAACAAGTGGTATCAGAGGATTCCAGATCGGAAAAGATTGTTAGAAATCCAAGAATGGTGTCAATATTTTATATAGTTAGACACTATAAATTCTAACAGTTTTCACATCAGCAACACTTTGTCTTAGGTAATTTGTTAGGTCATAAAACCTCAATAATAACAAAAGTTTAATATACATGTCTTAATATCTATGGTCTCAAACCATAAAGTTTTTATCTTTCCACACTAATCAGTTCCAATGTTAAACGCGCTTCATAATACGAACTAAGTCGGCATGTTTATCAAAAACAGTTTTAAAAGTTGCTACCATTATATTATGATTACAATTAATCAATGGAACCTTTCAATTCTATGATTTTACTTTTGAGATTTTCTACATGTGGAATCAACCTTAATTTGAATTTTTTTTTTTGTTTAACATTAGTTACGTCTCACTTTTACTTTCATATATATGTAATTGAAATTTATGATATACCCAAAAGAAATTTTACTTACTTTTTTTCCTTTTCGAGTGTCTCGTTACCAAACATTTACAAGAAGTATCTTCAGCATAACAATAGAAAAGGAAAATACAGATAAATATTTAATCTATTTATTTAAATCATGCTTTGTTGGTAGAGCAGCGTGTTTTATGATTTGAGAAACTTTCTATTGTGTGATGATTTTGAAGTCACTTCATGCAGCAGTGTTTAAAATCTTTGTCTTGATTTAAATCTTTTGAAGTTCTTCAATGAGACTTATTATTTTTTGATGAAACAAATTGAGAGTTTAATTTGAATGTATTAATTATGATGGAGTTGACTAAGTGTATGTGTTCAAAGAGGTTGATAAAAGAAGTGATAAAGTTTCAATCAACCCACCTGATTTGCAATAATGAGTCACAGAATTTAGAATAGATAAAGGGGAACCAGAAAACAAGAAAGAGGAGAACCATGTTTTTTTCTCCTTTTCACCTTTAGCAGTTGGATAGAAAATAAAGAAAAAGGGTTTTTTCATAGACTTATATAGTAAGATCGACAATATCATGTATTCACATCCTTCGTATTTTGCCAAACTTATACAATCATCACGCTCTTATATGAGCACAAATTAACTTCAGCACACTCCATTATAATCATTACAAGTGATTCTTATATTACATTGAATTTTTCTTACGAATTTGTTAAAAAAAAATTTAAAAAAATTTCTGTTATTTTTTCTAAGAATCTTAATTGACAGATAATTTTTTTTTGTGGATAATTATTTCTTACAAAATTATAAAACGGATTTCTTACAAAATTTGTTATCAAAAATGTTTTATACAAAATATTTTTGCAAAAAATTGGTAGTAATTTCTTGCAAATTTGTTAAAAAAATTTGTGAAAAAAAAACTTTTTTCTGTCATTTTTTTTAAGAATCTTAATTGGTAGATAATTCTTTTGTGGGTAATTATTTCTTATAAAATTATAAAATTTACAAATATTTCTTACAAAATTTATTGTGAAAAGTGTTTTATGCAAAATATTTTGTAAAATAATTGATAGCAATTTCTTGCGAAAAAAAATTTCGCAATAAAATTTGTAATTATTTTCTACGAACAAAATTTTGAAACAAAATTAGTAGGAAATATGAGTTTTTTTAATAATAAACGTGAATAGCTTTTTCTTAAGGAAAATTAAGGTTGTTTATAATTATAGTTTTGAAAAGGATAAAGTTTATAAATTCTTAACTATGGGTGGCGTGTGGTATTTTAATTCTTAATGTACTTGATTCGTGGATTTTCTTTCGAAAAAGTTACACTTAATATAATATGTATATTTGTACTGTTCCAAGAAAATTAAGCTTGACACTTCTTTTGCTTTTGGTTGGTGTTTTCCCTTATAAAAAAAATGAAGATACCTTGAACAAGGGTTTCCATATTTTTAAACATATTGAAACGATGAAGGAAACCATAACAAATTCTAAGTATACATACCTTATTGAAACGATGAAGGAAATCACATGTTTATAAATTATAACAATATGAAAGCAATATTTTTCTCCGCTAATTGTAAGAATTTATTAAGCATATTGTTAATGAAGACTAAATTGCAAGATATGGATTAAACTTAATTATCTCACTGTATTTTTATTGTGGTTAAATATAAATTAGAAAATAACTACTTTTAGTTCCTAAAAAATTAAACATCCAACTTTTGTCTTCGTTGGTAGCTGTTACTCGAAAACTTTTGTCATTTTAGTCTTTAGAAAAAAAAATTATTGATATTTTAATTTTTCAAAGAAATGTTAGTTTTTTACATTCACTAATTTTAATTTTCAATGACATATTAAGTTTCAATGAAACTATCTCCTCTTGGATTTTCGTTTACGAAAACAAGAGCTAGAAACTTTCTCCCTAAACACGAGACATCTATAATTAATTCACGTTTATTAAAAAAGTTGATTAATTTAGGTAGAAATATTAAATCTAATTGCAATCATAGTATTATTATTTAAAATCACCCGTAAATAAATAATGTATACACGGAGAGAAAATAACAAAAAGTGAAAATTTAAATTTTAAAACTAAACCTTCAAGTCTAAGAGATTGAGATTGCTCATAACACATTTATCAGTTGCGAACTAAAAAGATATGAATGTTGTTAATGTAAGAAAATAGCATGGTAGAAAAAGACGTGGAAATTTGAAAATAATATTTATATTTAGATAAATAGGGATGAAGTACTATATATATATTTTATAAACGAAAGAGCAAAAAAAAGAAATTAGTAATAAACAGTATTGAAGAAGTTGTGTAGAGTGTAGGGAGACAGAGATTAGGGTAGCTGAGATGATGATTGGGTCGTTATCGAATAATTCGACCAATAAACGAACGTAAAGACCCTCTGTAGTGTGGTTGGTGGCATGGCCTTAAATTCCGGAATCCATTCTATTCTTAATCTATTGCTTACCCTTATCATTCTCCTTCGCATTTTTTCACCACCCAACGTACCTCACTTCTCCAAATACTATATATTATTATTTCATCAAAACAATATCCATCTGGGCCCCTGCTAATTATGCATCATCAACTTCCAGTTATTTGACTCTTTAATGCACTTTCCAACCCACAATATTCCCGCAGAAGACGAATATAACTCATTAATTAAAGAAAGAAGTTCAGAAAACAGCTACCATGTTTGCTTGTTAATTTTAGTGTTTATGTATATTTCAGAGTGAATCTAGAGGGATCGATGGCAGGAAAGACAGCTTTATACGTTAATCTATTGACACGAGTAGTATTATTCATTGAGATTAGCATAAATAAATGAAGATTTGATCTATGTTTTCCAGAATTAGTGTGGCAGGAAAAATTGAAGCAGAGGCGACAAGAACGTATAAGTGTGAAAGAGAGAAAGAGATAAAGAAAGTGAGTGGACCAAAATCCAAACAAGTCCCTTACCTGTGGCTTACGTTTGATAATTTGAAAATGGAGGCTCCTCCCCAAGAAGGAAATTAGAAAGTGAAAAGGAAATGAAGATATCTCCCTGTGTGGCGTGGTGTGGCGCACAGTGGAACAAGAAGAAGAAGCATTTCAGTACATTTTTGTTTGGGGCGATTTTTGTGTGCATGGAGTTGGAAGTACAGTTCTTGAAAAGAATAATAAAAACAAGCATGTGATCGTAGTATTTTGCGTCTGATGAAAATTGAAAAAGCACCGGTCCCTTCAGTCCCTTGAGTCCCTTTCTTTTTTACCCTTTACCCCGAGATTAGTGACGAAATGAATATGCAAAGCTTACGTAATTATGGAGATTCTGATCTTTTGACTTGGCTAAAGCTATGCGGAGGCTTTTTTAGGTGTCACTCTCTGTAGGTCGTTGGATGTGAAAGTATTGCGTTTGTTTTCTACTCATGCATGTATAGTATGTATGATGAGCGGAGCCCATGTCTCGGGGCACTTCCTTTTGGTCATTAGAGAGTGTTGGTGCAACAGGACAACCTCAGCCATGGCCTCTGCACCTTCCTTCAACAAACCGACAAACCACGTGACACAAACACCACCACCATATCATCATTATTATTTCAAACATCATCTTCTTACTCGATCAAATAAAGTAACCCTCCTTATAATTGCGCTCACAATTACCAAAATATCACACACTCTTCGCCTTCACCACCTCTCTTCTCTACTACACATGCACAAAAAAGTTTACGAAAATTAAATAATGGTAGACATCGTCATTAAGCAAAGACCCGTGGTTGAAAATGCCACCCCATCTAATGCCTTTCTTTATATCCATTCCATTATTCCATGCGTGTTAGGTTAATTAATTTCGATGAAGCTCCATCGTAAGTAAGCACGTGTTTGTACGAAAAGATGGAGAAATTCAACATTTACTAAAAGACAATTGTCAATAGCGAATTAATTAACAACAAGAGTTGAAGAATTAAGCTAATTAAAGTAAAATGTATACTAGGAAGATTATCACGTTTAAGAGTCTGTAATAATAATCCTCTGACCGGAAGAGAAGAACTAATTAAACATGAAATATGACGAAGGACTAATTATTTGTATATTTAACAATGGAACATGGGGCGAGGGAAAAGGTGAAGGAGGTGGGGTTGGGGGATATATATATAGATATATATTATTTATATTATTTATTATTATTATTGTGATTTAATTTGGTTTTTGGATTAATGGACTAGAGTGAGGTGTTGGAGACGTGGCAGAGAGGTTCGGAGGTGGAGCGGGTGAAGTTCCAGAGGTCAATCTCGCTGGCGAAGTCGTGTGCGGGGTTGATGTATGCGGGTGTAGGGGAGGGTCTGGTGAGGGTGGGGGTTGATGAGGGATTTGATGATGATCGGAGGGTGGGCAATGGGAGATCATGGTGGGGGGTGCAGTAGGCGAGGGTGGGGTCGTTGAAGCATGCGAAGTGCCTAGAGGCTTCGGTTTGGCCGTTGAGCTGAGAGGCAACCAAACGGTCCAGCGCAGCCCAGTTGGTGAGGCCTCCTCCACCTGAAGATGGCTCCATTGGGTGAACCATGTTGGGGTCACCACCACTCACCTGGTGGGTTGCGAATGACCCTTCATTGTCCGTCCCCATGTCTGCTGGAATAATGGGATGGTACCCATTATTGTTCTGCTCGTTGTTATTATCACCATTATTACAGTTGCTGCTGCTGTTGAGGTTGTTCTGCTGACTCTCCATGCTTGTGGATTTTGGGCTCTCTAGGCTCGGCAGCTTCATGAACCTGTCGTTGTTCACACCTGTCTCGTAACCCCTCCCCAACCTTCCATAGCTGTAGCTCCCCTCGTAGCTGCTCTCTTCCTTGCAACCCCTCCCCATTTGCTGAAGTATTTGCTCCAAAGCCCCCTCGTCGCACGACTCGAACAACTGGCTCCTTCTACCTTCTCCCGAACCTAAGGGGCTGTCTAGGGTTTTCAGGTTGTTCTTCTTCTTGAATATCCTACACACCACCCACCCTTCCTCCTGACCACCGTCCCCCATCACATTCGACACCTAAAGTCAAGTCACAAACAACAGATTCGTATAAACACATTTGTTTCATTTCACATGTCATAACAGTTGAACTAGCATGTCTAAATGCTTTGACGTTGCAGTTGAAACTGTGATTGTAGACTCATTTTTGAATTGTAGTGAAACTACAGACTATATAACTGACTAACTAACTAACTAACTGACTAAAGTAGTTGGTTTTGTTGGAGTAGTTGCTTACGATATTGGTGTCGCTGGTGGTGTTGTCGTCGAGTCTGTATTCGTGCATGATCCAGTCAGATTTCTGGCCATGTGGGGCTCTTCCTTTGTAGAAAACCAGAGTCTTTCTCATTCCAATCCTCTTTCCGTTGCTGTAAATGACTTTGTCGCGGCCGGTGGCCTTCCAGAATCCGGCAGCGGTGGCGCGGTTGGTGCGGGTTCCTGTGGGGTACTTCTTGTCTTTGTGGCTGAAGAAGTACCAATCATTCTGCGGAGTGGTTCCTATTTTGCATTTCTCTGGAAAAGAAAAAAAAAAGAAGAAGAAAGAGAAACCCCTGAGAATCATGTCATGCATGACGCAAAAAGAAAGAAAGGTGAAAGAAAAAGTGAAGAGTAGAAGAAAAGTTTGATGAATGTGAGACCTTGAATATCCCATGGCTCGAGCTTGTTGAGATCAACATCACGAATAACATCGAGGTCAATCTTCTCGTAAGAGACCTTCTTCCTGAGGTAGTACTGAAGAAGCTCCTCCTCGGTGGGGTGGAACCTGAAGCCAGGTGGGACTTGAGATTGTCCATTGACAGATATGCTCATGTTTTCCGGCATTCAGGTGGGTAACCAAGAGAGTGATCGTTGGTAGCTAGGTAGCTATGATAGGAAGAAGAAGAAGAGAAAGTAACTAGGTAGAGAGTGGTTCTAGATTGAGCGGGGACCCAAAGAGAAGAGAGAGAGAAGGCATTCAAATGGGTACGCTAGAAGGAAAGAGAGATATAATGAGGTGGTGTGTGTGAGTGAGTGTACTGGGATGAGTATGTAAAGGGAGACTATATATATGTGCTGTGGGACACAAAGGAATTAATTGTATTAAAGAAATAAAGGTAAAAAAAATAGTTTTATAAAGGTTGAAGGGACACCAGACACCGGTAACCAATCGGGTATATTGTTTATAATATGATGAAAATGTGGGGTTAGTTTTACTATGGTGGGAGAAGTGCCACCTACCAAGAAAGATGGAGGAAGAGATAGAGGGTTTAACTGTTGAGGGAAAAACGAGTGTGGGGGCCACGTGTATGCGGGTATCACTTAGGGGTCCCACTGGGTTAGACGTTGTGGGCATCTTAGAAGAGTAAGGGCGCACGCCCACATCCACAACTACGACCTCTGACCTTAAAATCTCCATGGAAAACCACCTCTGAAACAACCATGGACCATCGCCAAAATTAACCTCTCTCTCTTTATCTTACTTTTATCCCTTTCTCTTTCATGTTTGGCTTGGGCAACCACCGCAACAAGAATTCTTTTTTTTTTAAATAGAATTATGTAGGGTAGGACTCGGAACATGAAAATAAGAAAAATGTGATGGATGGTAACATGCAACTTGGAATAAAGTTGCTCATGTAAAAAATATGATTTTTTTTTGGCTTTCAATTTCACATTCTCTTATGTTTCATACATACATCATACTTTGTCTCTCTTCCCTCTCAGTAGTTTTCATGCCCAAATTATTCTCAACCATATGCATATTAATATACAAAAAATTTCATGCCTTCATTTTGTATAGGATAATTTTTTATGTACCTTTTACCCACGCCTTTAAAATACCGAGAATTTCAAATCATTTCATCAACTTTTCCACGTATTCACATTGAACGAATATTATATACATACTTAAAAAATGTGTGGAAAATGCGAATACCCCTAATCTACTTCACTCCAACAGAGTACTTCCACATCCTTAAACTGCTAACCTAGCATGGATCTCTCAACTGGGTAACTCAAACTTATTACTTAAGGTTTCACTTATTAGTTAGTACTTTAATATCAATAACACAATTTTAAAGACTTTTTATATATGAGATTTTTAGACATTAAATATTATTCAGTAACAGGAAAACATTGCAGTACTTGAGAATAATTCATATTCATACAGTGCATGCATAGCGTTGAGAAACATGAGTGATCATTGCTACCTATTGCGTAGTATTTTTGATTGGATTTGTAGCTGGTAGACTAATAGTAACGATTAATGTTAATGTTTAGGTACCGAGTGAGTGCAAGCTATAAGCTATCTCACTCAGGTGCCATAGGTAAACCCTCGAGCATTGTTTTCAGCACTAAAATTAAGCAAAACCTACATCTACTTCTTAAAAGCTCTTTTATTAGAAAGTTGAAAAAGATAATGGTTTCTTAAAATTATGAGTTACATATATTTGGTTCATTTAGTTTTGCTCAGATAATCCTTTTGCGTCAGCTTTTTCGTATTGTACAAGGATCCTTCAGTTTCAGTTTTTTTTTCATTTAATTTGGCAGTGTATAAAATAGTTTGGTGAATTTTCGACACTCAGTGGTTATTTTTTCTACAAATTGTCAAATACTCTCATAATTGAAATAAAATATAGAATATTCTTAAATGAAGTGAATAAGGAATCGAGACAAAACAAAGAATAAGAAAATAACAGGTTTTCAACATATAACGTACGTGAGTTACAACCTCTGTCATTGTTACACTACCATCAGCATCAGTCACAATATTATTGATCAAACGCAAAAACAAATCACCACCGTTACTTGACTGTGTTTCGTCAGCAGCTACCCTTCTTTCTTCTTCATCACCCTTAAACTCTTGACCGCATGCTTTTCTATGATATAAACTGAGAGAAGATGGGTCAATAATTGTATTTTAAATTCTACGATCCATTTTTTGCCATAACAGAGTGAAAATGAGCTACACATGACGCCCATATCTGTCTACTATACGCAATTTGGTTCAACTGATTAAGCTTCTCTTTCTCTCTTTTCAAAACTTAACCTTTTGTGCAGAGCTTGTCTTTCACTCTTCACTGTTCATTAAAAACTGATTAATTAATCTTGGGGTAGTCTTATAGAATACTTCTGTATGCTATTTTTTGCAGATAAAAAAGAGAATAACTAATCGCAAGTGTTAGTGATCGATGAATTTGATCATTGAATTAAGTAATCTGTGTTAGATGTTCCTTAATTATAAGTAGAATGTTGTGCATTTCTCAGATTCCAAAAGACACGTGCTCTGTTTTGATGGAGACAATAGTTAATCTTTAAGAAATGTAATCACTCTGCTGTGATTTTTGGCTTTGCAACATATTGTGTTTTAAATTAGATATTAGCATCACCGTTCAGTTTTTCCAATTAAGATAACAAGTTTAGATTTAACTCACCGATTGTTTGATCGAACGACATACTGACTGAACGCTCCATTCTGTACACATAACATAATTTATTTACTAATTTTTCTCATACATGAACGTTTACACAATCCACTAAGCATAAAATTTGTTTGTTTATTTTATTATTTTAGATATATTGTGTGTTGTATGCTGTTTGGTTTACACACTCTCACTCAGATACGCATACTTATATATATATATATATATATATATATATATATATATATATATAT
>Ga0099823_1002477_pt1 | contig 16686 bp, 8 predicted proteins | sample CowpearedBW_FD_76831 | JGI IMG/M metagenome (GOLD analysis project Ga0099823, IMG submission 76831) | Root nodule microbial communities of legume samples collected from California, USA - Cow pea red BW | ecosystem: Host-associated > Plants > Roots > Nodule | place: USA: California | collected...
AAATAGGAAATCTCCTATAATCCCTCCCCCTTTATTGAATATTAATGTAAAGATATTCTGCGGTGCCTATTTAAGAAAAGGATGTTGCAGAATCAAAGACAAGTCATTCTAAAATACAATCTTGAGTATTGGATTGAAGTATGTTTTCACATACCGTGATATTGTGACATTCTTTAGCAAGAAACTCTTTTCTTTCTAACTTTAATATGTAGGCCATGTTAACGAATAAGCAAAAGTTTTAAATGCTTATTCACTATGGATTATGATTGGTGGCTAAATATATATATATATTCTAAAACTTAACCTATATTTGATAGATTTGTTTTCTCTCTTAACAAAAATATGAAGGCTTTTTTTTTATCATGTTATTCAACTATATATCATAACATAAAATCAACATATTACTGGTTTGAGTTTAAATTCAAATTTTCTAAATAATCTCTTCAATTCTCAAATATGTTCTTAAAGGTACTCCTTCAGTGCCTATGGATAAACTTTGGAAGGTTGGTTTCTTTTCCTGACAAAATCTAGCAGATGCATGATGTGTATATTTGGATGAAAACTAGTGCATTTAATGTCTAATGTGCAACAATAAATGTTGCATTAAATTATATGTATAGCTAAATTACATAGTCCATGTACCTATCTTTGTTGGTAATGCATTAACTTATATCTTTTTATAAAATAATGCAACTGTAACAAGTTGAAGCGATGAACTTTTTGGTTTATACTTGTTTATCCTTAACTTGAGCTATTCTAGTTTTTTTTTTTTTTTTCAATATTACAAGTTTTTTAATTGCTAATTCTAGTTTTTTAATCATGGTCAAGAATAGTTAAAATCTTTAGTATCGATTGCAGTACGTCTCTTTAGGTTAACTAGACAAAACCTTTCCACGATATATAACAATAAAGTTGTTTATAAAATATTCACTATCAACTAAGAGATATTAAATATGCTATCCTTACATGATGAAAGACTCTATCTCATCTAGTAGACAATTTTTGCTAAGTACTTAGAAGCTAAATACTGAAAGAATCACATATACTAGTGTATGGGTGTACTTTCATTGCGTCTATTGCTTCTTTAAGATTCGTTTGATCTTTGTGACTATCATATGACACTTTAAGCATGTACATTTCTTGTTGCTTTGGGCTTCTAGGTGTCTATTGACTTATCAAACTATGTTTGTAGCAATTGTTTGTGACATGTGTATGAGTACAAGCTTAACAAACTTGCTACATATAAAAACTTCACATTAATTGTTATCTTCAAAATCATGAGTGACTTTTTTGATAAAATATTCTTATTTAGACTTGTCTTACTGTGAATGAATCATTTATGTCTCAACACAATTTACAATAGTTTCACTTTGATACAAACACATGCCTTTTGAGATTCTAATTTTGAGAAACATTTAATGAAGGTTTATTTTATTTTGCCTTTAAGATATTGTTTATTTTAAAACTCGATATTATGTCAAACTTTTCATTTTAGAAGGTGTACCAACGAGTTAAAGAGTGATAACAGAGTTCCATTTGAGTGCTAAGGGATGAGAGTAGCTAAGAATTGTCCTTTATGTTCCCATGAACGATGTCAATATTTTAACCACAAATCAACTTAGATACATTGTTAGGTTTGATCATCACTTCTAAGGTATTTTCTTAATACAACAATATTTTTCTCTTAAAAGGAACCTCAATGAACTAAGATGTGCAAGTGTATGGTGGCTACCTTTGACCTTAACTCTAAAAGATGTAAGACTTTTGAGTGAAAGTCTATATAATTAAGGACTAGGCATAATGTGAATCCTTCTTTTCTTGCGTACAAATAACATAAATATTTCAATTGTAAGTCTACTAATATAACATAATCAAGGTTATACCATCAATTACATAAATTACCATAAAAAAATAAAAGAATTATTAAGATCAATGAAATAATAAATAATTAAAAGAAATATGGTGGCATATTGTAATAAATGTAGTAACTTCTAGGCTTGGTTATTGATTTAGTTATTTAATATGTTGGTTTGGTTCATTTTGGGTCTCTTATTATTTTTTTAGTTCAACTTGGTCTTACAATTTTTTAGAAAGGTTCAAATTAGGGATGTCAATGGAGCAGATAGGATGCAGGTAGTAGTTCCCCGTATCCTACTCGTTGGATAAATATTGGCCTCGTACCGTACCCATATCCGTATAGGTATCCATTATGCGGGTATTCACATATTTTTTTAATATCCATAGATATTCACGGGTACTTGCGAGTATTTACAAAATAAAAATGTAATATTTAACAACATATTTTAATCATAAATTCAATTAAAAATACAATGCATACCATTTATAAATTTCAAACAAAGTGCAAATAATTTATTTAAATAGTGTTGTACAACAATTTACAAAGAAATGTAGATTTTTTAAAACCAATTGACAAAAAATTACCAATTCAAAATCAATGTGTTAATGTTTTAATCATGTTTTTTTTATTTTTTTTTAATTTAAAGTAGAGTATAGCGGATACGGGTATCATAATATCCATACCCGTGGATACCAGTACCGCCCCGTTAAGATGCAAGTATAAAAAATACTCGTACCTGTTGCCCGCAGGTATCCATTTATAATATTCATTTTCTACTCGTTGCAGGTTTTATTCGCGGATACCTGCGGGAATGGATTTTTTTTACATTCTTAGCTCAAATTGGTCATTTTCCTTAAGTTACGTTAACACCGTATGTCAATATCCCACATGTCATTTTGTGAAATTTTTAAATTTTTAAATTTTTAGAAAAAGATAAACTGTCACATGTCACGTCATGATTGTATCACTTGTCAATTTGTGAATTTTTTTTTCTAAGTTTTTAATTTAAAGAAAAAAGTTTGCCACATATCAAGTCATAATCACATGCCAGTATATCAGTGGCTATTTTCAATTTAGTGCCTTTAATTAAAATTTTGATTCAATTGAGACCAAATTATTAATTAGCTTAGCTAACATGGATATTTAGGTGGATAGATTTGATGTATAAATTCTAAAACATTATTTTAAAATGTATATATAAGTTATAATTAAGCTTAATTACTAATTTGATATCAGATTAGAGAGGAGAAACTTGGATCTTTTTAAAAATTAGGAAGACTAAATTGAATAAAAAATATAAATAGAGGAACTAAATTGAAAACAACAATTATCATGCTGACACGTGCCACCACCATGAATTGACATGTGGCAATTTATGATTACACAAATAAAATAAATAAATAAAAATTTTGAAAATTTCACGAATTGACACGTGGAAGACCATGACCTGACACTTGGCAAATTATGTTTTTTTAAAAAAATAAATTTTTAAAAAATTAAAAATTCTACAAAATAACATGTGACATCTACGGACATAACGTTAATGTCAACTTAACGAAAATTATCAAATTGAACATTTTTAAAAAATTGGATGATCAAATTGAACCCATCAATAATAAGAGGACCAAAATGAACTAAACCAACAAATTAGATGACTAAATCACGAATTAAGCCTAACTTTTAAAATTAATTTCCTTAATCTTATTATAAATTATACTAATAGAAAAAGAAACACATATAAGATAGAGATGTCAAAATAGGTTTTGACCAATGAGCCAACCTGGCTCACCATAGGTTCGAATCAAGTTAGATTAAAAAAGTTTCAATTAATTTTTTTAAATGAAGGTTGAACCGAACCTAAACTCACTTAACTCATGAGTTAAATGAGTTTGAGTTGGGTTGAAGATGGGTTAACTTGTAACCCACCAACAACAACACTTTATTAATTTTTGTACCATTTTTTTATAAGTTTTTATTATAATAATTTACTACTCCTAATTATATAGGTTCACATTTGATCTTTTTAAATACTAAAATGTTGTTATTGAATAATGTTTAAATAATTTAGATGTTTAATTTATTTGTTTACTAAGTTATATATGTTGATACTTTAATTTTCAATTATTATGTGAACACTTTGATCCCCTTTATAATAAAATAAATCAAGTTAATCCTTTTTCACTATAATGTAATAAATATATAAAATAAATTGAGAAAAAAATAAAACATTTGTAACTCGGTCAACCCATTAACCTCTAACTCTAGATTGAGTCGAGTTACAAAATTTCTGACCCATAAAAAATAAGTGAAGTTAAACTGATATTTGTTTAGTTCAACAACTCGTGGTAAACCAACTCATATAAATTGGGTTTACTCACATTCACACCTCCGATATCATTTCCTTACGAGTACTTTTTAAATAGTTTAAAGAAATTGATTAGAAAGTGAATCTTGTTAGCCGAGTTGTTCTTGGAACATGTCCAAAATTACTCATTACTAGGCATAAACCTATTTTCCATGACATCGATTGCAGTGGTGCTTCTTTATTTCTCCCCGTCTTCAAAAACTACGTAAACCCTATTACATAATATTTCTTTCATAATTGTTTTAATCTTTAGGGACATGATTATTGGAAAGTAGGGGTAGGCAAAAAATCCAATTTTCATGATCCAATCCATTTTATTAGATTTGGATTTTAATCTGATCTACATTTTATATATTTTATGGATTGGATATCCATTCTCTAAATCTAGATTTTCAAAATGGATAATCCAAAATATTCAATCAAAATTTTCAATTTATATTTTTGGTTAGGTTAGGCTAAAGGTCAAGACGAACTAGCCCAAATGTAGTCGTATTTGACTGAGTTGGTGTGACCCTATACGAAATTTGGCTGAATTCAGTCAAGTCAATTTCGATCAAAATTTGGCACAGCCAGTCCTCGACAAAATTTGGAAGTATTTGGTCGAGTTAACCCCGACCCAAATTTCACTACATTGGGCTGAGTCGACCCAGACAAAATTTGATCGTATTCAGCCAAGACGATCGCGACCAAAATTTGGCGGTATTAAGCCTAGTTAGCTCTAGTCAAAATTCGGTCGAATTCAATCGAGTTGACCTCGATTGAGATTTGGCCGAGTCGGCCCTAGCCCAAATTTGGCCGCATTCGGTTGAGACGACCTAGGATGAAATTTGGCCTATTGAAATGAGTCGGTCATGATCGAAATTTGGTCGTATTCAACCGAGTTGGCCACGACCGAAATTCGACCGAAATTTGACTAAGTTGGTCTTGCCCAAATTTGGTCATATTCGACAGAGTCGGTCCTAATTGATGAATTTAGTGGAGTCAACTCTGACCGAAATTTGACTAATCAGGCTTTGGTCGAAACTTGGTCATACTTGGCCAAGTCGGCTTTGGCCAAAATTTGGTCGTATTAGGCAAAATCGACCCTGGCCGAATCTAGTCAAGTCGATCTTGACTAAAATTTTGCTAAGTTGGCCTTGGCCCAAATTTGGTCACGTCGTCCTCGACCGAAATTTGTTCGAATTTGGTTGAGTCGACCCCAGCTAAAATTTAGTTGAGTCGACCCTAGCCAAAATTCGGCCGAGTTGGCCCCAGCCAAAATTTGGCCGAATTCGACGAAGTTAAGCTCGACCAAAATTCGGTCAAGCTCGAGCAAAATTCGGTCGGCCCCGACCGAAAGTCAACCGAGTTCGTCCCTTGCTGAAATTTTGCATCGTTGGCCCTGACAAAAAATCTGTCAAATTTTATGGTGTCAGCTCTATGGACATAAGTTTTAGAAAATTCAATTTAAATTTATTTTATGAAAAATGGATTTTGGATTTTTAACTTGATCCAAATATTTGGATATAGATTTAAACTTAATCCAAATATTTGGATCTGAATTTTAAAAAACTTCAATCTACTTTTTCTGAGAAAATGGTTTTGGATTGAAAATTCAATCCAATTATTTGGATCCGAAATAGATATGGATTGGATCATTTAAAATCTAATACATGATCACCCCTACTAAAAAGATATCAAAAGGAGGATTTGCCTCTTCAAACTCATTGCCACACACCGTTGCTAACATATAACTGACTTAAAAATTTTGTTTTCATATTAACTTTTATATTTTATGTAAAAGTTAATCGTACATATTTTTATACCTATAATATAAACTAACAAAATATTACATAAATAAAAATGATTGACCTTTGTTATAACTAAAGTCACGTATGAAATAATTTGTAAAATTAAAAATTAAATCAAACTCTTTCTGATCATATTTGGTTTAAGAAAGTTAGTAAAGTAATTCCAAAAATTCCTCTCCCCACTCTCTTCCCAGACAATACTGCCAGGAATTGGGTAATAGATTCTGATATGATATTATTGTAAACAGAAAATATATTTTTAAATGATTTATATAATATTTTTTTATGTTTTAAAAAAAGCTGAAAAAAGAAAGGAAATATTATTTTGTAAAAAATTAAAAATTATTTTTTTATAGTTTTTTATAATTAAAATTATAGCTTATTATTAAAAAATTATCTAATTTAAAAAACTGAAACTGTAAAGAAAACTTTTTCTCTAAAAGAGTTAAGAATTATTTTTCTATACTTTATGTTTAATTAAAAGTTTAATGTGAATAGACATTTATACAGAAATAAAAAAATGAAAAAAAAGTAAAATGAATTAAAAATGAATATCTAAACCGATAAAATTGAAATATAAAAAAATAGATTATTAATTTCGAATGTTCCTTTCGAATATATATGAAAGGTCAAATTCATATACAAAATTTAGACAGCAAAGAACTAGAAAATGATATTTTAAAGCTAGGTTTAAAAATAGTAAAATTAAGTTATTTTAATATTAAAAACTTTTTACATAAATAGTTTTATTATAAACAAATTTCATTATTTTAAAATACATCATTTATCTAGAAACCACTTTACTATAGTTGTTTGACTTTTCTCTAAGAAATCTTTCTCTTTATTCGTTTGATTGAAAAATCGAGACCATAGGATTGATCAATGTGGTAAGTTCTTCAATTTGGACTTATCAGTTTCTCCATTCGTGTAAGTTAGTTTTCTACCCCTTTTCTCTCGATTCAATCTGTTTTGTCTTTGAATGTAGTTCTTCTTTTGGTTGCATGTGTCATTTTAGTCATCAATATGCCCATCTGCTGAACAGTGATCATAATTGTATGTTTTGATCGTTTTTATGATACTTCTATATGTAGATAAAGTATTTTGTGGAACTAAAGGTGTTTTGGTTGTCTTAGAGTTGTTTGATTCATTTTATCAAGTAAGGGAATGTAGTTTTGATATGTGTTATGTGAGTTTTACTAATTTTGATGATTTTCATGCTTCTATTATTTTGAATGTTGAGAATGAATTTGGTTTCTGATGAATCTATTTTGGCGTGTGAGAGTTATCTGATCTTATATGAATTGGTTGATAATTTATGTTGAGTATTTGCGATTGTTTGGGTATATGAATGAGATAATTAAAATTTGAACAATTGAGAGATATGGTACAAACTTTATCTTATGAAAAAATTGTTTTGACCTAAAATACTAGACGAGAGTACCAAATTTATCAGATAGACAGGTCAAATTTCCCTCAATCACTGCACAAAAATTCTAGTCTCTAATACAACGTTGAGCGATAGCAAAATGGTATGGATCGTTAACCTCGTTGTGTAGGTTTGAGAGCATTTTAGCTCCATACTGTTGAGCGCCAGATTGTACCGTTGAGCGTCGTATTTTGTGAATGCTTTGGCACTAACGTCGGCAAGGCATTGTTAAGCGCCAACTTCATACTACAAGTCTTTAGGATGCTGAGTGCTAGAAATTTTGTTAGACGCCCCTTTTTGCGAGAGGTTCAGCGTTGAGCACCACCGCTAGTGCCAATTTTTATGTTTGCCATGTTTTCTTCTTTGATTGTTTGAACTATATTTGTGATGGACCTTGTTTACGTTTATGATTTAGATTGTTATTTAATTGAGTTGAAATTGTTGTGTGAGCATGTATAATGATGAAGGTGTTTAAGGAATTTTGAGGAGAAATTATTTTGGTGGTATTAGTGTATGCATTTATGTATGAGATTTAGTAAGGGGGTATCCTAGTACTCTAATAACCATTCACACTCGAATAGAGTAGAATGAGTTATATGGTGAGAGTTGTAGAATATCCTAATAAATGGGTTTATTTGGCCCTTGGCATGAAGGGGATTAAGCTTGTGTGTGGTAGGCTGATAACCCCTTTAACTATGGCTTTGCAAAGAATAGAGACCACCACAAGTGCACACTTCTACTGAATTTTGATACCAATGGCATGTATTTAGAGATAATTGAGTTTAGAGTTATTTATTTTGTGTGCATATACATTGCTTGTGTGATTAGCCATGCTTAGGTGTGTGTGTGTGTCTATATATATATATATATAATTTTAGTTATTATTTTGGATAATTGTATTAATATTATATATGTTTTCAGCTATTTGTTTTGGTATTAACAAATTTATAATGTTTTATTTAGTAGTTTTAAACTATTTAATGGTATGTTAGAGGAACCGTGACTAAAAGTAAAATATGAATTGATTTGTTTGATTTTAAGAGAAAGTTATAAAAGTACAACATAATGATTGATGAGAAGTTAAGTTTCAAATGTTAGAGTTATTCAGACAATTGTTTAATGTATTGTTGAACATACATTAATAGGAATATTACTTTATCTTTTTTCAACAATGTTCTCTTTTGTCTATTTAATTCCTTATTCTCGAGTGTTTGGCCAATAATCCTTGTGTCTAAGCTTTCCAAATAAATTGTCATAAATCTTACTTATTTCTTTTGGCCTGTTCACAAGATTGGTATACATGTCAAAATCATAGTAGGTGTTTGTGGATGTATCAAACACATAGGAACAAGGTAAGTGAAGTGTTTGAAACATTTCATAATTGCACCACCTTTCGTCTAGTTTGATTTTGAATTTCCTAATTAACCAAACCACTTGGATTTAAACTCTCCTCTACAAAAATCTTATGTTACTTATATCAAATTCAATAATTTTTGGCTTTGATTGGGCACCTTCCACTACCTTTGATGCAACTTTTGAATAGATGTGACCAACACTAATCATTGCAGTCACTTACCTCGCTCTTTTCATGAAAAATTGTTACACCTTATATATATATAGAAATATCAATGGAAGGGATTGGAAGCTTCCTTCAAAGGCTGAATTTATGGTTTCAGTCAGGTTGGTTGTTAAGTGTTCTCATCGTTTACTTTTATCACCTACAAGATCATACTTATTCCTTTGAATTTCATCAATCTAACTTTCTACTTCTAGATTTCCCTTATCATTTTGTAATAATAGTTGGTGTGAAGTTCGGTCATTGTGTGTGTTGCATATAAGATGAAAAAAGTTAAAAATTATACATATTTAAACGTGACATTTCAAAAGTTACGTGTTTATCCTATTCAAAAAGTCTTTCTTTAGTGTGCATTTCTATAGTGCCTCATGAAAGTTTGTAGTACACATGAACATGGATGTTTTACGTATGTGTTATGGATGAAGTTGTGATAATACACCCTTAGTCAAGGGTCCCATCACAAGAAGCATGACTAAGCAAATTCAAGAAGAGTTAGCAACATCTAGTCAAGGTGAAGCTAAACTCCTTTTCACTTAGGCCATCATGGAGCGTGTTTAGACCATGTATTAAGGGTCATGTAGTGTTTTATTTACTTTGAAGGGTTTGTATTAAGGGCCAAATAGTATAGGATTTTCAAAAAAAATCTTGGTTAAGTAGAAAGCATCATATGCGCCTACTTAAGCAACTCTTTGATGTTTAATTTTGTTAATCAAGTTAGCTAGGTGGAAGATGTCCCACACATGCCACATGACAAGCTCTTAATGGAGAAATCTCTTACATAGGTAGTGGCCATGTGGCATTGTCCTATTGGAGAGGCTTTTCATAAAGTAACTTTACTCATGGCACGTTGTGATTGGTTCAGTTTTGTGAGAGTGAGGAGTGCCACATGTCAAACTCTCCTTCACCAAGAGTAGCATTTTTAGGGTTTGGTGCATGTTAGCACTTTAGGGTTTTTGGACCATTTTGGAGACACTTTACTCTATAAATAGAGGTGTCTCCCACATGTATTTTTCACTTTGATAATGTTAATGTTATATTGCCAAATTCAAATTTGAGTTATACTTCTTCTTTTAGTCACTTGCTAGAGCATCCCAAGAGACCCCTATAGCACCCTTTTCTCTAGAGTTGACCTAACCTTTCTTAGAGCACCACAAACAACCTTCATCCATCATTAAATCACCTAAAACCGAGAGCTATTTTCTCTCAGTACCACCAACTTTCACGCCTATCATTTACTTTGGTCTAACCTAGCTTGGTATCAAGAGCTTTGGTTCTACAAGAGCTAAGTTTCTTGGTCCTTACCAATGTGATTGTTTTTCATTGTGTTCATATGTTATTCTTGCTTGTCTTCATTTTCAAATCCATACATGTTGTTTTCATGGTTCTAGTTTCTTGTTTTTTTTGGAACCATTCGATTTTCACCATTAGTTTTCCATATACTAGTGTCGTTTGTGTGCTTTTGTTTTTTTTAGTCTTTCTTCATATACATGTTTCATTTTTCATGATATATTTGGTCATTTTGAATTTTTAATTCCATCCATGCTGTCTAGAGTCATGTGTAGTCCTTTTAATGTCATTTTTCCTAATTTTTTAGATTTCAAAAATCACAAAAATATATGTTCTTCTTGGTTTTCAAAATTTCCCCATACACCAACTTTCAAGTGCTTTTTCTTTACATTTTTTAGTTCGTATTTGTCATCAGACCATTAACAAATTCCTAGAGTTAAGTTTCCTTCATGTTGGTTTGTGTTTCATGCCATATTTTGATTCTAGTAGGATTTTCTTGCATTTTATGCTACTTGAACCTTTGAGATACCAAAAGTATTTTCAAAATCAAACTTGGTGTGGTATTGGTGTGTATTTTTATTGCCAGAAACGTGTAAAGAAAAGAGACAAAAAGAATAAAGTCATTGGGTAAATGAAAAGCGCAAGTGAGGATGAGAGTGAGGGAGAAGATTCCTACCCTTGTGAGGGAGATCTCCTCATGATGAGAAGAGTTCCTAAAAATTAATCTAGTCCTCAAGTCCTAACCCAAAGGGGGAACATCTTTCATACAAGATGTAATGTTTCAAACAAAACATGTTCTCTCATTGTGGCTAGTGACTCATGTTCTAATTATTGTTGCACTAGGTTGGTGGAAAAGTTAGGTCTCACAACCAAACCTGTCCAAAACCTTACAAACTTCAATGACTTAATGAAGGATGAGATTTGAATGTGGACCAACAAGTGAAGGTCAAGCTTTCTATAGGGAACTATAAGGATAAAGTTTGTCAATGGAAGAGATTTGAATGTGACATAAATCCAATGGAAGCTTGTCACAAAGAGAAGTGCACATTTTGCGAGAATAGTGTGGTCTATTTAGGTTTCATAGTGAACAAGCATGGTGTGCATGTTGATCCCACCAAAGTCCAAGCCATTTAAGATTGGTCAACTCCCCAAAATGTAGGAAAAGTTAGGAGTTTTCATGGTCTAACATCCTCTTATAGGAGTTTTGTTCTTAACTTGGAGCACAAATTCTTGGTTTTGATCACATGGGAGAGATGTAAGAACAAGATGATTTATTTTCCTCCAATTTTGTTAGTTGTCAAAAGAAAGCTCAAGGGGTTACTATGTGTCCAAGGGGTACTTGTTTAGAGAGGGTAAGTTGTGTGTGCCTCAAGGATCCTATAGGAAGCTCCTCATCAAGGAGTCACATAAGGGAGGTCTCATTGGCCATTTTGGAGTTGATAAAACTCTAAGCATTCTTCAAGAGAAATTCTATTGGCCCCACACGAGAAAAGAAGTTCAAAATAAGTGCATTGCATGCTTACAAGCCAAGGCTAAGACTATGCCTCATGGTTTATACACTCACTCCCAATTGCTCCATCCTTATGAGAAGACATTAGCGTGGATTTTATACTTGGTCTACCTAAAAGCCAAAGGGGATTTGACTCTATTTTTGTGATTGTGGATAGGTTTAGCAAGATGGCTCATTTTATACCATGTCACAAGGTAGATTATGCAAGTTATATAGCAAAACTCTTCTTTAGGGATGTGGTGAAAATCCATGGTTTACCAAGGACCATTGTATATGATAGGGATACTAAGTTCCTCAGCCATTTTTTTAAGACACTTTGGTCTAGGCTAGGAACCAAGCTTCATTTTCCACCTTTAGTCACCCCCAAACCGATGGGCAAACTGAGGTTGTGAATTAGTCTTTAGGAACCATGTTGAGGTCCCTTTTGAAAGGAAACCACAAGTCATGCGATAAGTACCTTCCCCACATTGAGTTTGTATATAATAGGGTGGTTCACAAAACTACCAAAATCTCTCCATTTGTATATGGCTTCACCCTCTAACTCCTTTAGAGTTCATACCTCTCCCAAATCCTAGTGATTTCATTCATAAGAAAGGGGTATCTAGGTCCAAATTTATGAAGAAAATACATGAGAAGGTGAAGTCTCAAATACAACACCAAACTGAGAGATACAACAGATAAAATAACAAGGGAAAAAGGAAAGTGATTTTTAAGGAAGGAGATTGGATTTGGCTCCTTTTGAGCAAAGGTAGATTTCCAAAACAAATGAAGTCGAAACTCAATTCTCGTGGTGAATGGCCTTTTCGAGTGTTTGTACCTTGTATTAAGGGTCATGTTGGTGCATATTAGGACTTTAGGATTGTTAGACCCTAAAGTCCAAGAAACTAAGTTTTGACTTATCTTCCAGTAAAATTTGTAAATGCAAAAAGTTGCAATTTTTAATTAATAACAAAACTATACAACTTAATTCTAATTTGCTTTAAAAAAATCTTAATATATTTTAAGTTTTTAAATTATATATGAATTTTCTAATTTTCAAAATAATTTAAGAAAATGTATTATATAAATTATTAAAAATGTTACTTTCTTTTGTAAAAAAAGTTAGAATACCATATTAAAATTTGTTTTCGAAAGCAATGGACTTTATGTAAGGCCCAGTTTTCTACCCTAAAGTTTTAAGGGCTACCTTTAAGCTATTGGGCCTAAGTGTTGGCCCAAAGCATAAAGCCACCCAAGTCTGACCTAATTGACTCATTCCACACTTTCAGATTTCTGCTTCCTTGGTGCTTAGAGCTCCGATACTAAACACCATTTTGTTCCTTGTTTCCAGCTCACTAATCTACCCTAGGAGCTACTATGTTCCCCTGTTCGTACCCAAGGACCCACTACTAGCTTATTTTCCAGGTACGGAAAGCTAGGGTTCACCCTCTTATCGTGATTGTTCTGCCTGTACTACTATTATATCATTTTAATATGTTTGTTGTGTTGATGTGAACCTGTGAATAGTGTTATTGAACTGTTGGTGACTTGTTATGTGTTTGTGCATGAGAGAACAGTGGTGAGCACTGGTTTTCTTGCCCAAGCGAGCATGTCTCGCCTAGGCGAGATCAACAGAGGCTCACCCAAGCTGCTTCACGCGAGCGGTCGCTCAGGCGACCCACGTCCTTTTTGAGCGAGCGAGTGTCTCACCCAAGCGAGAGGGGTCTCGCCAAAGCGAGATCCCGCGCGAAGCTACTGTTCCCTTTTTCGAGCCCTCGCCTAGGTGAAGGGGGCTCGCTTGAGCGAGACCCTTCAGCCTGAGCGAGGAGTTGGGCGAGGTAGTGTGTTGTTTGGTTGTTTATTGCTCTTGGATGATTGGTACTTGCTTGAGTATGATTGCTATGATGAAAAATATATAATAAATTTTTATGTATGAGTGTTATGATTAATGGATGGTGAATGATGGGTATGGGATAAACTTGGCATGTAAACTAAATGAGATGGTTGGTGTTAAAGTGGCATGGTATTGGCATGAATTGAAGTCCCATAACTATGGTTTGAGAGAAATGGTTGAGTATGGAACCACCGAGAAAGAAATGAAAAAGGGTGAATTATTAAACGATGGTATGTGATGTATATATGTATGTGTAATAAATCTTTATCGATTGGTCTGGTATGCTTGGTCCGTGTCAGTGCGTAATTCCTTAGAAATCCCTATGTGGGATTTTCGGGTCGTGCTCCAATGATCGAGACGTAATTCCATGTCCCCTGTTAGTGGGTGTCCATGGTGGTGCCCCATCTATATAACTTGGTAAGGATTCAAGGTAAGAATTGCATCCTGACGCTCTAAGAAGTCAGTTAGTCTCACTTAGAGCGGACTGACTCCTGTGGTGAGAGTTGCAGAGGCCTGAAACTCACTAAGGGCTAACCTTGTGCATGAGGGAATTGATTTATTGTAACACTTGTAATACATAGCTCGGGGATAAGTAGCTCGGGGGTAAGTAGAGGTATCCACCACAAGTGCAAGCATCCGCTGAATCCGACCAGGTTATATGTATCTGGATGAGTCGAGTCGTGTCTTAGTGTATTGTCTGAGAAGTCATAACATGCTTGGTTGATATGTGTATATGAGATTGCGAAAATATATCTGATTGTATGGATGAAATCTTTTGTGCTCTAGCTTACCCTACTTTTATTGTTGTGTGTTCTGCTGTGTGGTACTCTCTTTTACGATGATCATCAACTTGTTGATGCGAGCAGATGCTAGGAACACCCGTGGGCAACAAGTTGGTGGCAGTTCTGCTGCATAGTCCGCATGGACTGGACTTTAATTTCTTTAGGGCTATGACCCATGTATTGCTTTATGCTTTATTACTCTACCTTCATCTGTTAGACTTTTCAACTAGTTTTTTGTTGGCATCGTTGTGTGCCCAACTTTGTAGGGGTTGTGTTGAGGACCCTAGGACTGCGTTATTGTACTATTTATGTGTGGCGTTTCATTTAATTACGCTTATTAATTAAACGGGACGTTACATTTATGGTATCAGAGCGGTCATTCCTTAGGTTTGTGGGCTTGGATTATCCGCTTAGCTTTCTCTGTGTCTCTTTGAGTGTTTAGTTAAAATCATGTCTTATCAAGCCTAACCAAGTGATTTTCTATGTGCCAGTGAACTATGGCCCCTCATCGTAGGACCTCCCAATCATCTTAGGACAACGCACCCGATATCGCTCGAGCAATAGAAGCGATGGTAGCTGCCATGACCCAATAGAGTACGACGATGATGTAGCAGCCTAAGGCATCGATGCAGCGATAGGCAACGTCACTTGAGCAGCAACAATTGGTAATGCAGCAAATGGAAGTTGCTAGGGTAGCTGCTGAAGATGCCCGCAGACAGCATATAGAGGCCCTCCGCCAGTTGGAGGAGAACAGGACGGTACACCCGCCTTCGGTCCTGAACCATGACCTGCAGTCAGGGAGTGGAGCTTGGAAGATTTCCTAAATCATCACCGAGTGAAGTTTGATGGCAAGACTAGTCCTGACGTCGTAGACCAATGGCTGAATGACCTAGAGTGCATCTATGATGCAAATATGTGCCCTGCGGAGAACAGGTTGGCGTTCTCTGTGTATATGCTCACGGGGGAGGCGCAACATTGGTGGATCAGCACCAAATCCATCCTAAAGGAGAGAGATGAGTCGGTGACATTGGATGCTTTTAGAGAGAGATTCCTCTCTGAGTATTTTCCAGACAGCATCCGGTATGCCAAGGAGGTGGAATTCCTCAAGTTGACCCAGGGAGGGAAGACCGTGGCAGAGTACGCTGAGAGATTCAAGCATCTCAACCGCTTCTATACACTGCCAGTTGATGAGGAGTGAAGATGCCGAAAGTTCGAGAATGGTCTCCGTGGTGATATCCGTTTGATGGTGGCTCCTTTGTCCATCAAGGACTTTGCCGCTCTGGTAGAGAAGGCCAGAGTGATGAAGAAGATGAAACATGAGGTAGAAGGCCAGCGCCTACAGCAGCCACAGCAGCCTCAGAGGATTGGTGGACCATCTGGGTCCAAACCTAGGCACGAGGAGCAGAGGAGGCCATATGATAGACCCCATCATAAGCCACAAGGGTCTAGGAGTTTCCCTCCCCAGCAGGGCCGAGTACAGTGCTATATCTGTGGAGGCCCTCACTTGAGGAACGCCTGCCCGCGTATGGAGGGTTACTGCCGGTGCAACAACTGTGGCAAGGAAGGCCACTTTGGGAAGGATTGCCTCAACCTTGCTAGGGCAGTGACACGGCTTCCAGTTCAGACCCCTCACCAGCATCAGCGGAGGGACAGAGGCAACAGGCCTCAGGCGATAGGCAGGCTGTATGCTATGACAGGAGCAGAGGCGACTGGCTCAAGTAACCTGGTTATGGGTAGTTACATGATAGCTGATATGTCTTATTGTGTATTGTATGATTCTAGAGTGACACACTCATTTGTGTCAGATGCTTGCGTGAAACGTCTGGGTCTGCCGGTGTGTGAGCTATAGTGTGAGCTAGTGGTATCTACTCCGGCGTCGGGTTTGGTCAGGACATCGTCCTTATGTGCTAGGTGTCCGATGGAGGTAGAGGGACGTAGGTACAAGGTGAATCTAATCTGCCTACCTCTACAAGAATTGGAGGTAATCTTAGGGATGAATTGACTCTCTGCCAATCGCATTCTTATAGATTGCCAGGAGAAAAGATTGTTGTTTTCCGACTCAGAGGAGCCTGAGTTGGTATCTCCTCAGGGAGTGGTGAAGGAGAATCAGAGTGGCGCACGATGCTTCATAATCTTCGCCCGTATGGAGGTAGGGGAGAAGGAGGGAACATCGGTCATACCTGTGGTGCATGAGTTTGAAGACGTATTCCTGAATGAGG
>Ga0099823_1002481_pt1 | contig 16681 bp, 7 predicted proteins | sample CowpearedBW_FD_76831 | JGI IMG/M metagenome (GOLD analysis project Ga0099823, IMG submission 76831) | Root nodule microbial communities of legume samples collected from California, USA - Cow pea red BW | ecosystem: Host-associated > Plants > Roots > Nodule | place: USA: California | collected...
AGAATTAAGATGTAGCCGCGAAGATGATGAATATTAAGATCATTTGATGTGATGCATCCATCTTCAACTCAGCTGCTTCTAACGACATTCCTTTTTGTCGGAATTATTTTGTAATTTGTATAGTATTTGTATTTGTAAGTCACTGTACATATAAGGCATTTCCTCTTGTAGTAAAGCGAGGAGATCCTTTCATTGAAAACGCTTAGTTTGGATTACATCTGTATTCAAGCTTCCGCTGAAGGCTTAAAAGATTAGCTTCGCGAATGTCAGAATACTTATTAGTTAGATAATGTTACTCTATTTTTAATTTAATCTAATAACATGCACAATTATACTGTTCAATATTTTGTTTCACTTGGATTGGACCATAACTGAATAGCCAGTGCTGGTGCGACCTATGTTTCAATGGCTAAGGTTTAATAATATTAATTAATTAATTGATTGAAGTTCTTGCCACGGGCTACTTTTACAAAGTTGGGTTAACTTGCGATTGTCAAGTGAAACCACTGCAGGATCAAACGTTCAGAAAGAAAGAACAGTAGGTAGTCAATGTAGGATGGTCATAAACTAAAAACTTAGTAGGGTATCCTCGGTACCTAAATAAGTTTTAATGCAGCGAATGAGAAGAGTCATAGTATACAAACAAACGCAGATTTAAAGACACTTGTCCTTCGTACTTTACGACAGACTAAAATCAATCATTTGTATCAGAAAAAAATGTTCCTATGCGCTAGTTGGAGTTAAAAGAGAAACATATACACATCAGAACTTCACCAAAACTCTCGACAGGAACAGAATCCATCCTTAAAGTGGTGAAAACGGTTTGTATCTCGAACAATAATCTCCCTGCTAGTAAACTTGGACATAAGTTTCATAAAAATGTGGCAATCACCACAAATTCTGAGGTTTTTCATAATCCTAATTGGTATACCACTAGGCAAACACATCAATCCAAAGGTAATGGCAAGCTTCTCACTGTGGTGCCTCAAAAGCATCTGTTACCTGCTCTCTTCCACATCGTGGAGATCATTATCGGTATCCACCTTATAATTTAGCTTCTTCAACTCTACCACTAAATCATCCAACTTGGCATAAATCTCATCCATTTGTGGATGGTTTCTCTCACCAACAGTAAATGAATGAATTTTATTTCTAATTTCAATCCAACTTGTACCCCTCTCCTTCTTCAGATCATTCTCTCGAAGAAGCTTCCTCGCTCTTGCAACTTCGTCCCACTTTTTATTAGCTGCGTATACATTTGCTAGCAAGATGTGGTTTCCTGCATTATTAGGCTCCATTTCAAACAGATGCTTGGCTGCAATCTCAGCAAGCTCAATATTGCCATAAACTCTGCAAGAGGCTAAAAGTGAACCCCACATAGAAGAAGTTGCATAAAATGGCATTCTCTCTATCAATTCATAAGCCTTGTGAACGAGTCCTGCTCGACCGAGAATATCAACCATGCATGAGTAGTGAAGAACACTCGGTGAAAGTTTGTGCTGTCTGACCATGAGATCAAAATACTTCTGTCCTTCTTCATATAAACCCATATGACTGCATGCATTTAGTACTGATACATATGTTACTTCATCAGGAAAAAAGCCCCTTTGCTGCATTTTTTCAAATAAGACCATAGCCTCGGGTGCATAAGCATGTCTAGCGAACCCAGAAATCATTGCATTCCATAAAACAATGCTCCGAACCTCCATCACACCTTGAAACACAAGATATGCTTCCCTTATGCAGCCACATTTGGCATACATGTCTATAAGGGAGGAAGAAACATATATGTTTGACCCAGATCCAGACTTGTGTGAAATGGCATGCAGTTGCTTCCCTTCAACCAAAGTTGCCAGGCCTGCACAAGCACTAACAGCTGATGATATCATAAAAGGGTCCTGCTCTAAACCCATCAACTGAGCATTGTGAAAAAGTAACAACGTCTCCTCATGAAACCCATTTTGCACATATCCAGCCATCATCGAACTCCATGTAACAGCATTCCTTTCAGGCATACTATCAAATATCTGACTTGCATATTTTATTGAAGAGCACTTGGCATAAACATGGAGCAAAGCAGTTCCAACAAAACAATTTGAATCTATAGCAGCCTTAATTGAAAAAGCGTGCAACTGCATGCACTCAAGAATAGCACATTTGAAGGCACACTTGCATAGAACACTGGATATGGTAAATTCATTGAATGGGGTTCCTTCTCTTTGCATTTGAATTAATAGAGTTAGAGCTTCCTCCTGATCCTCGTCATTCTGGGTAAGTGCTCCAATCATGGTATTCCATGAAACTAAGCTTTTCACTGGCATTTCATTGAATTTTTTGCGTGCACTATCAACTAAAGAACATTTAGAGTACAGGTTAATCAGCATATTTGATGTTAAGACATCCATTTCCCAGCCAACACGAATAATCTGAGCATGGCATGCTCTTCCTCCCACTGATGATCTTGTTTTTGCACATAACTGCAAAAGATAGTGCAAATTTGACATACGCTCCTCGTGAACAACATTTTCAACCATTGAGGGCTCCGATTTGCCCTCAGAAATAACTGATAATTTCCTAATATGGATTCCATAACAAGCACAAAATCTCTCACACCTTCTCAACGTTTTCATATCATTGTAGAGATCAAAGAAAAGTAACGTGCCTTCAGTATCCAAACCGGCCTTAGAAGCCAAACCAGTTTATTTGAAGGTGCATTTTAGCTGAAGAATATGAAGATTGGGTGAAACAAGAGGTAGCATGTCCAATCTTCATCTCACAAAAGGTGCTTGTTTGAGTTTAAATTGTAAACTTACGGTTGAAGATGCTCATTTTTCAAACTCAGTAGGCAAAAAGGACTCCATCTTCTTCCATTTTAAACTGAGTATCAAGACGCAATAGAGGTTGAACCTAGTTTACTGAAAACCACTTTTTGAGCTTAAGGGTCTTCCAACTGAAAAACCAAACATGGCCTACATTATTCAAAATAGAAGCATTGATGAACACATAAATCTCATACAGGTCGATCAACAATCTTATCAGTTATTTCAATTCCAGAACATGATTCATAGAAAGGATGACAATTGTTTCGGTTAAATTTAACATAGGATAGTCAAAATCAAACTTAGGCAAACGGTTCTCTAATCTAATCGTTAATTATGGCTAAAATTCAATCAGTAAATAGCAATTGAAATGCAGAAAGTATGATTAGTGGTGTGAGAAAGGAAAATAAGTGCTGGGAACAGTTACATACCTTTGTCTGTGAGAGATAACAAATTGAAAGCGAAGACAGGTACACCGTAGCAAAGGTGGACGCCACAGTCGGAGAACCACGCCCAACACACCCTAACCTGCTTTTCTCTTACATTAATCATATTGCTATTGCTACCTAGTATTTTGAAATTACTATACTACCAAATTCATAATAAAAAATAAAAAGTAAAAATTCAAGAACAAAAATTTCCTTTAATGAATATTAATCTTAAGTAAATATTTTAGCATATAACTATTTCATTTTAAAATTTAAACAAAATCATTTAAATTGTGATTAATAAAATATAAAAAATGTACTATCTGCCTAAATAAATATTTACCTCTATCAAATGTTTATATTTCTCATAAAGATGTCAAAATAGGTTTCAACCCGTAAACCAACCCAGCTTACCACGGATTCGAGCCGAGTTGGGTTAAGAAAAATTCAACTTTTTTAAAAGTGGATTGAACTCAACCCGGCTCACTTAATCCACGGGTTTAATGGGTTCGAGCCGAGTTGAGGGTGGTTTGACCCACTTAACCCACCAACATTTTTTTACAATATTTTTTTTAATTTTTTTAAATAATTATTTACTACTTCTAATTATATAGGTTCACAATTTTATATTTTTAAATGTTAGAATGTTGCTCAATAATATTTGAATAGTTTGAATGTTTAATTAATTTGATTGTCAAGTTATAAACTTTGATATTTTCATCTTTAACTATAATCTTTATAGTAAATTACTCAAACAACATCTTATTAACAATTTTTTCTAAATTAATATGACAAAAATGTGTAGTTTTTTATTTATATTTTATTGAATAACATGACAAAACATGTGTAATATTAGTATGTTTTCTTGAACTATATGGATACTTTCTTGAAAACAACTCATCATATATTGGTGGTGAGCATGATGAAAACATTGGTTCTTGATTTTATTGTGATCGTCATCGCATGGATTGTTTAAAAATTATTTAAATATTTAAATACTTAAAAATAAATACATAAATAATTTTTTTATGTAAGTTGGTGAGCCATCCCAGTTAACCTACAAACCCGTGGTAGGTTGAGTCGGGTTGCAAAATTTCTGACTCACCATAAACTGAGTTGGATTGGATTCACTCATTTTCAACATGGCTCGTGGTGAACCAACCTGTGTGAGCCGGATTAGTTCACTTTGACATTCGGGTTGGCTCACCCAATTAAGAAGTGAATTAGATTTCTAAGCGTTGTTTTTTTAATCAATTTCCGTACTGGTTCAATAAGTAACTATTTTGGGTTATCAAACTTACCATTAATTTTGTTTCTTAAATGATTATTAATGAGTGCATAGTTTACAATGTATTAATTAAACCGATAAATTTTGTTAAAATACATAAAATGGTAGTTTGCTATATTTTTGTAAAATTAAGGGGTGAATGGAGAGAAAAGGAAGTTAGAAATAGCAGGTCGCTTTAGGCCCTATGGTAGGTTTGGGCCCTTATTACCGAAATTTGAATCAAGTCCAAACTTTGATGTGGATCAATTCTTAAAGCCCAAAAGAATATGTATATCCATTAAACAGTTTGCTCCTGTTTTTCCATACCAGAAGCAAACATCAGTAATATGGCGGCTAAACAGTGTGTTGAGATATGCTTTGAGAATGTTTTTTCTCTTTTTGTATAGTTATTTGCACAAACAGTGACATTGTTGTTGCTACATCCATAAACTATAGGAAAAGAAATCAAACAAAAATCCATTCTAAATCAGGTATGTACCCGAAAAACTTTTTATCACACCTCACCATTGACATTCTCCATTTCTTGTATTTGATTAAGAACGACAAAAATAATCAACTACTAAGGTTGCCCAATTATTCAAATATTTTATGCACTCATTGGATATACGACACGATAGCTTCATAATTTGTTGAGAAAGTGACAAACGGAAACAGGAAAAAGAGGAAAAATAAGATGCAGAAAATGAAAATGGAGTGTGGTGTGTGGACCTCACACAGAGTTGAGTTGAGTAGACAACTGAACCAACCCATCTTGTGTCAGTGATCCAAACTCTTTAACTCTCTGATCACTCATACCAATTCTCACACTCATCATCATCATCACAACTTGCTTTCAATTCAATTCAGAAAGTCTTTTCAGATCATCCACCATATCTTAACTAACCAAAAGCTGAACCAAAGAAACAAAACAAATACGAGATACCAACCCATCATAACAACAACAAGAAGAAGAAGATCCCTTTTTCTATACATATACTTCTTTTCGCGATGTACTTTACAGAAAGGCAAAAGAAGCAATAGAGAGAGACACATAGGGTGCAAGTTGAGGTGAGAAATGAATATATAAATGTATAAACATGAAGAGTGAGTTAATTCCCTGATTGGTTTTCTGATAAGATCTTTTGATCTGGTCCTACTATTTGACAACTTTGTCTTCACATGTTGCATGAGGGCAGAAAGAAAAGAGAAAAAGAAAGAAAAGGACTTGAAAAATTATTACAAGTAGAAAGAGTAAGGGGAATCAACACAAAATGCTGCACTTTGAATTCTTTTTCCGAGACCCAAATCAAATCACTTGAAGTTGACACATTACGTTAAGTAGAATGTGAAAGTTAAGCATAGAAAAACAGTGAGGTAAAGTGAGTGTTGTGATGGACAGACAATAGGATATCCGATGAAATTATAAAATACGATAATGTTTGCTTTTCATATGTTCATTACGAAACTGACTTTCGGCGTTGAACTTTGTCCTTTTGACATTAGAAATTAGAATCCAAGTAGTGGTAGGATTGAGAATAATCCATGTCCATTTGTTGACTGTTTCGTGTGCTGCTTTCACTTCTTTGAGCACTGTTAAACCTAAATTTATATATATATAAGCATCGATCTTATCTCTCACACACACTCACACCAAAGATACTCGACAAAGAATGATGAGAAACATTAAGTCAAGGATGCTGACTCGAGTAAAGTCCTCTTATACATGTCGCTTTACCAGAAAAAGGTTTTACTGTTTGATTAAAGTCACAACTTGGATTGAAAATTCTCGGAACAAAAAAACAAAGACTCTTTACATACGATAGCTTTCAGTTAGTAGTCTTCACATCAGATAAAAAAGTTGTTTGCTCTTTTCCAATTGCATGCAACATCAATGGAATATTGATGTGGATTAGTCTTTGGGTATTAGAATTGTCCTCTATTCTTTTGATGTAGTTTCATTTGAATCTTTTTCAACTTTGGTCCTTTTCATGGTCGAAGTTACACTCGGATGGAACAGCAGACATGAACGAAGCTTCAAAATAAAATAAAATTGTTCTGATCCCAAGTCCGTCAAGTGATATAGTTTAAGATTAAGTACCGGAGTTTGAAATTCTATCCCAGTTTTATCCTTAAAAAATATTTTTGAATGTATTTAAACTGTCTTTGATCTCGACTTCTAAACGATGTGAGACTATTGGATATATACGAACAAAAATAAAAGAAGATGCACCGGCCAAGACACATAGATGGGACCATGGAAAGGGAAACTGGGAATGGGGGAGAAGGGAAAAGTAATTAGGAGGAAAAGAAGAATAAAAAGGGACAGGGCAACATAGAGGAAAATAAAAGGTGGATGAGACAAAGATGGTTGAATTAGGACAGAAAAGAAAAACATGGTGGCAACATATTGGCCCATAAAATTTTGTCGATTTGCTTATTTTGTCAATTAGAGAGAGCACTATGATCCAACCCAACCAGCAAAGTTAGATAAGGCGTGGGCGTGATGATTTAGGAAGATTTCTGCTACACTTTTTCTGCATTACTATTTTTAATTAAACTCTTATATACCTCAAATTTGATTGCTTCTCTCTGAAACTTAACATTTGAATGGATTGTGAAGAAGAAACAATATATAAGTTGGTATTTGTAAAGTTATTCTCTAGGCGGTAATAAATTAAATTGATGGTGCATGCATGTGGAATAATTGGAGTTAGGAAATGTAGTGGATGTTTTGATGAAGGAAGAAGGAGGAGCCAATGGATCATGTTGTTAATGATATGCATCTCTCATTCAACTTCCTTCTTTATTCTGATAATTCTAAAAGATTCTGATTTATGGCGCAGACTCGTTTAGTTTATTTGAAAAATAAGTCACATATGATTAGGAAAGCAGAAAGTTCAAAAATACTACAAATGTGTCCAAAACAGGATTTTGTCTATACTTTTGGTTTCTTTTGTTTTTGAGTTCCATTATTTTATGCCTTCAGCTTCTTCTGCTAGTGCCTACACCGGTGGCATTCATTTTCAGGCATTCCTTTGTCCCGAGACTTCATGGTTGTTAAGATATGTAACCCGGTACTAAGTAGAATAACATAAGATATGTAATCCGATACCAATAACAGACCTGACAAATAACAAATTTTGTTAAGATACTCTATTATATGATTATAATACTATATTGTAATAAGTGATTTTAAGTAACTCAATTTTACAAAATTGAGTTATAAGCTAAAGTTTATACTATTTTATGTGAAAATTTAAAAAAATGTTTTCATATTCTTTCAAAACTAATATGAAAATGCATTACAAAAATCTTTTATATTTTATAGGATTTTCTTGTAAATTTGTTATAAAATTTTGCAAAGAATATTTCTTTTTGTTATTTTTTCTATGAATTTTAATTGATAAATAATTCTTTCGTGAGGAATTACTTCCGACAAAATTATAAAATTTGCAAATATTTTTTACAAAATTATAAAATTTGCAAATATTTCTTACAAAATCTTCTATGAAAAACGTTTATACAAAATATTTTGCAAAAAAATGGTAGAAGTCATTATTCATAACAAAATTTGCAAGTATTTTCTTAAAAAAAGAATTAAAAAAATATTGACAAAAAATATGTATTTTTTTAGTAGTGATATAATATTTTAACATGAAAAAAAAAATCTAATTAATTTCTTAATTGACCTAATTAATTTGATTTGTATTTTTAAATAAAAATATATTATATTATTTAATATAATTAAAGAAATGTAACATTATTGAAAAAAAAAACGAAATACATCAATCAAAAGTAACAAAAATAAAGAGAGTAGCTAATGCAAGAGACATATGTTATTATGTCGTTTTCTATAATTTAAAGAAATGGAAACAAAAAACTTTAACCCAAGATGCAAAATCTACCATGCATCTAACAAGAAAGTTGGATTTACCAATGTTTGATGTGGCCAACAAGATGTGACGGCACAGAATGAACATACTTTGCATAATAATATATATTCTTCTTTATCAAATTACAATTACAGCAAATTAATCCTCGGATTCTTCATGTTTTTTAATTAATTCCAAAGTTTATGTTAATGATGAATGAATCAACACCAATTATTACATAGCAGCATTATAAACCCTCCTCATCTTCTTCTTTTCAGAGTGACATCAAGTCTACTTTGTGTCATGTTAATTACACTTTTACTTCTGAAATAGACCCATTAATTGTCATTACATAGAGTTAGCTTGCAAATAATCTTAAATGACATAGTTTAGTCTCAGAAGTAATCATACAGAAAAAATAAATATACCTTCTATAATTATTTTATTGGTTAAATATATTTTTCATCTTAATAATGTTAATTTGTTTTGGCTTTTATCTTGGAAAAAAGTTATTTTAGTTGTATATTTTAGAACATAAAATGAACGTTTTTTTTTTTGCATTCCTATCATCATATCGATTAATTGCTTATATCTCTATCACATAATTACTATACCATATTACATTATTACATTCTATGGTGTATTTATGAGAGTTATATGTCTAAATATTAATAAAATATTTAAAAATATAATTAATTTTATATATGAAAACATAATTAATCATGTAATTAATAATTATTTTGTTATTATAATAAAAAATACTAATTACAAATAAATATATTTATCTCTTTCTCAGTTTATTATTCTCAATTTAAAGAATTTTAATTCTATTATTATTATTTTTTATTTTTTTTATTTTTCATTTTCCTCGTCCAAACGAAATCATTAATGTTCCGCCAACGGTATTTTATAGAAAAATAAATGTACATCTGTATACTGGAATTCTAGTAAATGTCATAAATAACAATAAAGGTTACGAATAGAGAGAATAATATTTAATGAAATGCTAGTAATTTTATCAATATGTTTTTATCATAAGTTAAAATTTATTAAAACTAAAAAAAAATCGTAAAAAACAATAATTAGAAAAGAAAGGTTCCAAAATTTTATAATTTTTCAATAAATTTTAGTTTATGGTTCAGCACATTTATTAACATTTTCGCTAATAGTTAGATATGTAACGAGTACTAGACACTTCTTGTTCACAAAATATTACACCCATAGTTTTTTTGTGACAGATAGATGTAATAAGAAAATCCAATTGAGTGCATAAATATTATGATAAATGGAGTTTTTTAATCCATTTGCATTTTGGGGATAGAAGTCAGAGGAGAATTTACAAAAAGGGATGACAAGCTAAGGCAGTGTAACTATACAATTTGCCACTTCTACATTAGTTGCAACCTATTCTAACATTCTAACACATTTTAATATGTAATCCACATAATTCTCCCTCCCCCACATTTTTGTTCCCTTGTTCCAAGTGCTCCTCAACCATCCAAAAAGGTGGAACTCATCCTGACTTCAAAATACAAAAACACATGATAAATAATATATATCTATACTTTGAAACTCTGGTCCTCAATTCCCTTCGAGTCCACGTGGATTTCAGCATTTTTTGCAGTCAAAGAAGCGTCTCCTTGAGCATCGAAGCTAGCGTGGACACTGTAAAAGACATAGAAAAGCACAGCCACAGCCGAAAAGAAGGCAAAACGAACATAGGATGGCCCATCGAGGGATCCCAACAGAAACACATTGAGAAAGATTGATATGGAGGGTATCCAGGGCATGAATGGGACACCCCAGAATTCTGGCTTTCGAACCTGAGGGACCATGCAATGGAAAAGTTGTAATATTGCAATCGCAATAATACCAGAGACACTCAGCATCCCTGCCTTCGCACCTCCTGTTGGTACAAATTTCCAAATAAGGGTGAACATCATTGCGGTAAATGAAAACGAGCACAGAAACGACAATGTAGGCCATGGATTGCTTGTCCCTGTAGCCACATAACGTCTGTAGATCACGGCATTTGCCACCATGTAAAACACAAACAGGGTTCCGATTGACACCAGATTCAGGAGGACATTAAGATCGGTGAAAAGGGCTATTGCCGCTGTGAAGATCCCTGAAAAGGAAATAATGTTCGGACATCAGATAAATAATATGCACAAATTAATCATGTTTTGGGGAGAGGAAAGGGAATTTTGGATAAGAGATAGTGAGAAGTCAAAACGCACCACAAAGCATAAAATCATGGAAATCAAACAATCCATCATTGAGGCTTAACTTTAAGTCGCTACATAAAGAGCTAAGGTCATGATCAGTCAATGATTCCAATCAAGAGGGAATATATTACTCATCTAATAGTGGGGGTCGAATCAATACAAACCACCAATATCTTCCATGCCAAATGCTTTATTATTCTTCCAATGGGAGTCACATACAGAAGCCTATTATTTTACTTGAGTGAGTGATTCACATCTTCCCATTCTAAGCCACACAGCAAAACAGCAAAAAACACAGTTGTCATAGTCCTTCCATCCATATCCAGTGAAGATACTGTTCATGGAACGCGTGATTTCAAGCTAATCTCTGTAAAGGAGGGGATAGGCACGCACATACCATACGGGGGGACCAGATATTACTATACAAAATATGGGAAACCACGTTATAGGCTCACACCGCTTCAGAACATGTGACACCCATATGGGAAAATCTTTTCTAATACCCACTGTTTTGGAGTACGTTACCCACTCTCACTTTCAAATAAAAATAATCATACAAAACCGAAAACTATGGGCGTTCTTTTCACCATTATCTATGTGTAGCGATACATCTGACACGTCTCCTGTGCTAATTTTCTTTCACAACTGTTACTCAGTAATTCCCACACGGTGCCAATTTACACACCAGTTGGGCACACAGCATTGACTTTTATTGATAATCAGAATGCGAAAAATCACACAACAACACCAACTGATCCTATCAATTAAGTAGATTCTAAATGTGTGTTTGTGTTTGAATTTGTTCTACACAACAAATGAAGACCACTCCACCAATTTTCTTCACCCGTTTTGCAGGGATTTTGCTAAGAACCACTCTTAATGACACGCAATCATTAATCGATAATAAAAAATCCACACACTTCAATGGTAGAGCAAATTAGTAAGAGATATAGATGAAGCTCATCTCAATCCCTTTCACTGTCAACGCGACAATGCTTCAAGAATCACTATAGCCATTCACATTACATCAATGAAGAAAAAAAACACACTGCTATCATTACATAACTTCCTCGATCACAACCCAACCCAGCCAAAGACAATGTTGTTGAAAGTGGGTCCCTTTCCCCCTCTTTCCGAAATCACACAATCAAAACTCATAGCATTACTCACACACATAACAAACATTGCCAAGTGGCAAGTGAAACATGAATCTAAACGGCTGCGGATAGATATTAGGAAAACATCCAACGATTAACCAAGAAGAAGATAAAGATGTAGACAGGTATGTGAAAGGATTTATACGATAATTAAAGATTAGAAGTAAATAAATACCAAGGAAAGCCGAGGCGTTGACAGGGGTGGAGGTCCTGGGGTGGACCCTGGCGAACCATGAGGGGACCACATTCGAGCGACCGATGACGCACATGTAACGAGCCTGACCCAGCATCGCCACCAACAGCGACGTCAGTATCCCAAAACTGGCCCCCACCCCGATTACTCGAGACACCCATCCCCAACCGTCCGATTTCCCACTGAACGCCGCCGAAAACGGCGCTTCTGCATCGATCTGCGTGCACCCAACTCATCAGATAATATCATACCATCACATCGCTTCCTCACAACAATCATTTTTAATCACAAAAACACCTCCATTATTCACATTAGTTACATTACGTGCCTGTTAGGTAACTATTAACCACCATTAACTAGCTAAACAAACTTTCCATCTCCCAAAAAGTTAAAACCAGCTCTAATATATCTCTTTCGTTCAGCAATTTAAAATTAATTTTTAAAAAAGCAAGAGACACTTCTATATTGACCTACGATTTTTGTCTGCCATACCAATCGGCTGATTTGACATTAGATTTTATTGAAAATTCTTGTATTCTTGTAAATGAACGCCGGTATTTATTTATTTATTTATATTTCTGAAGCTGAAAAAAACAAAAATAGAGGAGGAATTAAACTCACCATATCGTAGGGGAGAAGTTTGGTCATCGATGCGGCCATGAGACAGTAGAGAACCGTGACGATAACGACGGAACCGGACACTCCAACCGGAATATCCCTCACCGGATCCTTCACTTCCTCCGCCATGGTCGAAACGGCGTCGTAGCCGATGTAACTCAAGTAGACGGCGGCGGCACCTTTGAAAACGCCGGCAGCGCCATGTGGAAAGAATCCGCCGGGGTTTTCCGGGTTAGCGGGTTCGGTGAAATTCTTCCAACTCCCTCTCCAGAATCCTACCATTATCACAAACGCTATGAACAATATGTGCAGCGCCGTGAGAATCATGTTCACCATCGAACTCTCTCTCGTGCTAAAACACAACAAAATCAAAGGTTAACGATGATAATAACACCAATATAGATGCGAGACTGAAAACAGAGCTTCATTGTTGCGGGGGGAACTATGAACCTGTAGCAGATGACGAGAGTGATGAGCAAAACGACGGCGACAGCGACGACGTCTACTTCGTTGAAGCCGTCGGGAAGAGACGGCACCGTGAGCCGCCATTTCGCGGAGGAGATTCCGATTGCGGTGCCGAGGTAGGCCGTGAAGCCTCGAGCGACGGCGGCATTGGAAAGTACATAGTCCACCACGAGATTCGCGCCGGTCATAAAAGCTGCGAATTCACCTGCGAAAAAGGACGTCGTTGTGTTTGGTGAGAATGAAAATGTCGAGATGTAGAAACAAAAAAAAAATATTATAGGTTCAGAGCTCTTGGTCTGTGTACATAATTTTATATAGTTTTTTTTAATTAGTGAGAAAATGTTAGTATTAATATATAATAATGCGTCGCGTGTTTCGGAGTGCGTAATAATTTATGAGGCAGTGAGAAGGCGAACCGAAGGTGACGCGGAGATAGCTGAAGGCGCCGCCGGCGACGGGCATGTCGACGGCGAACTCGGTGTAGCAGAAGGCGGAGAGGAGGGCACAGAGGCCGGCAATGGCGTAGGAGAGGAGGACGGCGGGGCCAGCGTAGAGGCGGGTGGCGTGGCCGGTGGTGACGAAGACGCCAGCGCCGACCATTCCGCCGATGCCGAGGGAGACGAGGTCGTACCATCGGAGGGTCTTGCGCATGGTGGTGCCGGAGCGGGCGCGGACCTGGCTCATCTCGTCGTAGGAGGTGGAGACGGAGAGGGCGCGTTGTGAAAGGCGCGTGGGGGTGTGAGAGAGGGCGCGGAGGTAGGCGCGGAGGCTCGAAAACGAAGATGAGTCCATTTTTGAAAGGAAAAGAAAGATGTGTTGCGAGTGTGATATGAATGAGTGGGGGTTTTTATAAGGTCTGCAACTGCAACAGGTTCACTCAACCACTGAACTATAGTTGCAGTTGTAGTCGAAGTGTAGTAGAAAGGAAATGAGGAATCACTGAATCATGGTGCTTCTGCCATCTTCTCCATTAATATTATTACTATATCCTCTTTTTGAAAATGACTCTTTACCACAATATTAAATTCCCTCTCCTCAACTCAACCTCAAAACTCTACTCTTTTCCATTTTCTATCACTCGTTCATTCTTCATTTATTTCCCCGGGAAAAACAAACTCACATATTCCCTTGTAATTTTCAATTTCTGTATTACATTTATCTTTTCACTTACTTTCAAAGAGGTTAAGTAATTTTTTTCTCTTTTAATTTATTTCACGTTTTCCTGTCTCAAACTTTGTCTCCCAACTTAAAATATAATCATATTTTTAAATTCATAAAATTATATTTAGAAAGACTCTTTTTGAGACAAATTTTATTTTTTAACACAAATCAAACATTTTTTTCGTTATTAAATTGTTGTCACGTATACATTTATCAAAAGTTTGTAGATCAAACTTTATTAAAACATAATTTTGCTTATAGTGAAACCAATTTTGTTTAATTAGTATAATTAACTAAAAAGCAAATTTAAGATGAATCATGCTTTATCTGGGAGTGAAGTTGACTACCATAATTGCTTAATCTCAAGAAATCACATTAGAAAGTTATTAATATTTATATGTCAATCTTTTATATATAACAATATGTTAGTTTATGTATCTTGTCATTTATTGAAATTTGATTTCGTATTAATATATTAATAGTATTTAAATATGAATGATTTTTAAAATTTACAGCTTCTTCTTCTTTTTTCATTTTTTTTTATCATCTGTGTTCTTTATTTTTAGTTTTTTCTTTATTTTTTATTTTACTTTTTACACTATGATATTGTAAAGTAACTCAAAAACATCCGATCTTAAATAATATTCACTCATTTAAATTTTCAAGATTATATCCCTCCAACTACAATAACCAAATCTTTATTTATCATATTTTTCATTTTGATATTTGTCAACACCCAAATTCGTCCGGCTAAATAAATAATAATAATTTGTTTTTTCCAAAAAAGGTAAAAAATTAAAAAAGTTTTCTCTTTGGTTTTTTGCTTTGTCTAAATAATAATAATAACAGGATAATAATAATAATAAATAAATAAAAAGAAAAAAATGTGTTTTAATCTTGTATGTATTTTCTTTTGAGGCTTTGTTTCTATTTTAGCCCAAAATATTCTATACACCCACACTGTTTTTCTTGCAACTAATGACAGCCCAAAATTTAATTTTCGCACCCCACTTTATGCTTTGTCGTTTATGCTCCAGATTAAGAAGTTAGCCTAATAATTATAAACAGAATATCTTCTAATATTTAGAATTATTTACTCTGATTTTGTGTTCTGATTTTTATGACACATCCTTTTCCAGATGAGGAAAATATTAATATGTTTCTCAAGAATCTCTTTTTTGTAACTATAATTAATTTGTCCTGATCACGTTTGATTTTGTGCTCTGATTTTATGACACCTCTTTTTTTCACATAGAGAAAGTAGTAATATAATTCAAAACAATATCTCTTTTACTAATTAGAATCAATTTTGCTAATCACGTTTGATTTTGTGCTCTGTTTTTTTTTTCTATGATTTGATTCTCATATTGTAATAATATTAAGACCAGTTCTTGCCTTTTAAAACTCGTTGTAATTAAGACAAACCTTTATTACGATATTACATTAGATTTATAATGTTGTGTATATAAACCCATCAGAAAAAAAAAAGAAAGAAATTAATTTTTTTCTCTCTCAAAAATGTCTAGAGACCTCTCTCACCCTAGGCACACGCATTCTCTTTTAACCCTCACACATAAAAAACCCACTCACCTTTGATCGTCACCCCACGTGCTTCTTGGTGTTCCAACACAACTATTGTAAGTTCGATCTCCCGTTCAGATTCGCAAAATTAATTTTTTTTTTATTGTGTTATGCAGTATTTTCTCAAGATGTGTTTTTGACCTTGGTTGAATTTTATGTTTTCACTATTTCTTTTTAATATGGAAAAAAACATTACTGTCAAGCTTTTTGGGGTTGATTAGTTTTATAATTAAGGTTTTGTTGATTGTTTTGGGTTGTGAATATTGTTGCGTGAATAAGTGAGAGATATCATGTTTTGACATTGTATGAATATGTTGTGCCATTTTTTTTCATGTTAAGGGTTGTAAAACTTTTTCATATTAAAATAATATGTTTAATCCTAAACGTTATTTTCTAATCTTTTATTTATTTATTTTCCTAATGTTTTCATAAATTGTGGATATATAATAGTCACATTTTGTTGGATATCAATGTCTTATTTCGAAAGTTTTTTTTAAAGAAAGTAATAACAAATAAATAATTTAAATATTTTTTAACTTTTAAAATGTATAAGTGCTCGTGTGATCGCTCGTGTCGTCTTAGTACTTAATACTTTCGCTTTTCTATAAGATTACTAAAAAAAATCAAAATTTTTAAATATTAAAAAAAAGTGATATCAACATCTTCGAACAAATTGTTTTTTTTTTTCAATTATAAATGGAGATACGTAGGAGCAAGGAGTAATCCTTGTCGAGTCCAAAAGACAAAAAAAATCTTTTTTTTTTCCTTTGTTTTTCTTTGTCATCTTTATATATTAATTTATTAATTTATTAATTTATTAATTTATTAATTTATTAATTTATTAATTTATTAATTTATTAATTTATTAATTTATTAATTTATTAATTTATTA